>Ga0138256_10001059_pt1 | contig 29459 bp, 26 predicted proteins | sample KNB2016incub_MG_FD_105486 | JGI IMG/M metagenome (GOLD analysis project Ga0138256, IMG submission 105486) | Active sludge microbial communities from wastewater in Klosterneuburg, Austria - KNB2014incub_MG | ecosystem: Engineered > WWTP > Activated sludge > Unclassified | place: Austria... | reverse complement strand
GCTGTTTGCATACGTTGACGAAAACCGTGAACTGATTTTCTGCGGCGCTTGTGCGGTTGATAGGTTCTTTTTTTACCTGGCATTGTTAATTATTTTTCCTTTTACAAATTAATTTTTGAATTCTATTTTGTTACACTCAACAAGGCACCATCCCCGTTGTTTGTGAAAGGACGGCAAAAGTAGGGTAAATTTTTGGTTTTAGTTGGCAGATTGCAGATAATTTACCTGTTAAAGGCTTAAATGCTTCGATTCTACAGATTTCCCGTAGAAAATGGCTGCATGATTATCAAAGTCCTCAGCCGAATCAGTTGTAAAAAAGGAAATTTGTCCGTTTTTACTGCATTTTTCTTCCATTTCGGGATGTTTCGTTAAATAATCAGCTAAGCTATTGGCTACAATTTCTCCCTGAGATAATACAGTTACATTTTCTGGTACCGCTTTTTTTATCTTTTCAATCAACAGCGGGTAATGTGTGCAAGCCAGTAAAATGGTATCAATATCCGGCGACTGCTCTAAAAGATTGCTGATATTCTTTTCGATAAAATAATCGGCACCCGGGCTATTGTATTCATTATTCTCAACCAACGGTACCCACATCGGGCAGGCTTCCTGAAAGACATTTAGTTCTGGATAGAACTTTTTTATCTCGATAGGATAAGATTTTGAAATTACTGTTCCCTTGGTTGCCAGGATACCAACATTACCTGTTTTGGTAAGTTTTCCAATAATTTCTGTTGTGGGCCTGATTACACCCAATACCCTTTTTGAAGCATCTATACTGGCGAGGTCATTCTGCTGAATAGAACGCAATGCTTTTGCCGAAGCAGTATTGCAGGCAAGTATAACCAGGCTGCAGCCCTGATCAAAGAACCATTTAACACATTCCAAAGTATATTCATACACTGTTTCAAAACTGCGTGTGCCATATGGCGACCGGGCATTATCGCCCAGGTATATATAGTCGTATTGAGGCAGTTTAGCTGTTATTTCTTTTAAAACAGTTAATCCGCCATAACCACTGTCGAAAACACCAATGGGTTGTTGTTTCATTTGTCAAAAATAACAAAGCCTCCTGATGTAACAGGAGGCTTTTATTTATTTTACGAAAATCAAGATTAATTACCGGCTGGTTTAGTTCCTGCAGGAGCAGGTGCCGGATCTTTAATTCCCAGTTTTGTTTTTACGAAAGGTAACAGGTCATCTCCCGGAGGCATTACCAGTAGAACAGCACTTGCATCATCTATCACATAAGTATAACCTTTTTCTTTGGCAACTCCTTTAATTGCATCTAAAGCCTTTGCTCTTAATGGCCCAACTTTAGTTTGAGCGTATTGTTGTGCTTTTTCCTGTGCCTCCTGCTCGTAGTTTTGTAAACGTACATACAATTTAACGAGTTCTTCTCTTCTTATTTCTTTCATGCTAGCAGACAACTTAGTTGAGTCAATATAGTACTGATCTCTTTTTTTATCCGCTTCGGCCTGTAAAGCCTGACCCTGTTGCTGTAAAGAAACCTGGTACTCATTTAGCTCATTGTTGATTTGCTTGGCTTCGGGCATTAAGCTCATTAATTCCTCGGTATTAATATAACCGATTTTTACTTGCGCAGTAGCACTTAACATACCAAACGCCATCACAGCTCCTAATAATAATTTTTTCATTGTTGTTTTAAAGTTTATTGTTTTTTTTATTTAAGGTCGTTTTTTATTTCGTTTCGCTGCATAAATACAGCATGTTTGTTTTTTATTTAACACCCAGGTTACGGAGTACATCTGCACTTTTATCCAGTTTGGGGTCGGCAAAGATAACGGTAATTCCTTCACTTTTATCTAATATAAAATCATATTGTTTTTCTACAGCCAACTTTTGCACTGCATTGTAAACCCTGTCCTGTATGGGCTTTATAAGCTCCTGCCTTTTTTTAAACAGGTCTCCTTCAAATCCAAAACGTTTTTTTTGCAGGTCACGCAATTCTTTTTCTTTATTGTATAATTCATCTTCTCTTTTCTTTTTCAGCACATCGCTCAGCATAACCTGCTCAGCCTCATATTCCTTATACATCTTATCCATAAGTGCCTGCTTCTGGTCTACTTCCTGCTGCCATTGTTCGCTGAACTGGTCTAACAGTTTTTGAGCTTCTTTATACTCAGGCATTTTATCCAGAATATATTTTGAATCAATAACTGCATAACGCTGTGCATTGGTGCTGCCGGCAACCAGTAAGAAACAGGTAGCAAGAATTAAGAGTTTTTTCATTTTATTAATATTTTACATTAAAGCAATACACTATTACTTACTCCGGCTCCTGACCAAGCATAAAGGTGAACTTGGCTGCTCCCTTTAACCCGCTGGTATTATTATACCTGTCAAAGCCAATACCATAGTCAAATCCTAACAAACCAAACATAGGCAGGAAGAAGCGTAACCCCACACCTGCAGAACGACGTAACTTGAAAGGGTTATAACTTTTGAAATCATACCATCCGTTCGCAGCTTCAAAAAATGCCAATCCATAAATAGTACTTGACGCACTTGTACTGAATGGATAACGCAGTTCCATGGTGTACTTATTAAAAATAGTAAAAAACTGCGAAGGTGTTATACCATCTGGGTTTATCTTGGGATCGCTTTTATCATATACCGGGTATCCACGGTGTGCTATAATATCATAACCTAACAAGGCAAAATTATTACTTAAGCCGGCATCTCCTAACTGAAAACGTTCAAAAGGCGATATTTCAAGTTTGCTGTTATACTTGCCAATAAAGCCATACTTTGCTGCAATTTTAAGTATAAATTGTTTATTCTTCTCTTCGCCTTTTGCCATGCCAATGGGCACATACCATTCAGCATTCATACGCCATTTATGAAACTCGGGAAGTTTGAAACTGTTGGCTGAACCTGAAGTTATACCCATCAGTGAATAAGGCAATGTAAATTGTCCGCTTAACAGGAAATTAGAACCACCTGTAGGAAATATTGGATTAGGGCCGGCTGAATTTCGAACCAACGCTATTTTTAAACTTATATTGGTTGATGTTGTATTTCTCAATTCATCAGTAGAGCCAAACAAACTGTAATTTTTCAGTTTATATCGCTGCACATTAAGTGAATAAATAAGATTGAAATAATCATCGGGCCATTTTAGCTGTTTACCCAACGAAATATTAAAGCTGGCAGTTTTAACGTACGATGTATCACCACATGATTTGCAATAGCTTCCAAAATTATCATAAGCATTTGCATATTTTGTATTAGAATAACCTACTGTAAATGAATTACGCTTTTTACCCCCAAGCCAAGGCTCTGTAAATGAAAAATTATAGGAACGGAATGCTTTACCATTTGATTGAATACGGGCACTGAATTTCTGACCATCACCTGATGGTAGAGGATCCCAGGTGGAACGTTTGGTAATATTTTTTATAGAGAAATTATTAAAAGTAACACCCAACGTACCCGTTAAGCCAATACCACCGCCAAAACCTGCAGACAGTTCCAACTGGTCACCCGATTTTTCTTCAATACCCCAGTTAATATCAACTGTACCGTTTTCGGCATTTGGTACAACCTGTGGGTTAATTTTTTCCGGATCAATAAAGCCAAGCTGGCCAAGCTCACGCTGTGTACGGATTATATCCTGCCGGCTGAATTTCTCTCCCGGCACGGTCCTTAGTTCACGGCGAATTACATAATCCTTTGTTTTCTTATTGCCCGAGATGGTAATGTTACCATAAGTTGCCTGTGGGCCTTCACGCATGCGTAATTCAAAATCAATAGTGTCGTTATAAACAGCAGTTTCTACCGGATCAACATTAAAGAAAAGATAGCCGTCATCCATGTACAGGCTTCCAATATCGGCACCTTCGGCAGATAACTGTTTACCCAGCCGCTTGTTTAAAATATCCAGATTGTAAACATCTCCTTTTTTAATACCCAAAATAAGATTGAGAATAGAATCTCCGTATTTAGTATTACCTCTCCAGACTATATCACCAAAATAATATTGTCGTCCTTCGTTTACCTGTATAAACAGGTTTAGATTATTACGTTCATCATAAATTGAAGTGTCGTTCATAATTACGGCATCCCTGAATCCCCTGGAATTATAATAATTTAAAACGCTCTCCTTATCATCAGTATATTTTACTTCGTTGAATTTTGCACCGCTGAATCCTCTTATTCTGAAATATGGATCAATATAATCCCTGGTTTTGGTTATCGACATAAAACCTACGTCTTTAATATAATCTTTAAAGGCAGGCTTTGTTACCGTATCGCCAAAAGGGTTTTTTACCTCCAATGGAAACAAAGTTATACGGTTCATTTCTTTGGTGCCTTTCATTTGCTTTTTCAACTTTGGAGAAACAACCGTATTGTTTCCACTGAAATTGATGGAATTTACTTTTACTTTTTTCCCTTTTTTAATGGTGAAAGTCAATGACACGGTATTGTTCAAAGCTGGATCCTGCTCTTCTTTTAACTGAATATCTACATTGCGGAATGCCTTGCCATAATAAAACTTACGAATAGCTTCTACTGCACTCAGTTTCATATTCTCGGTCACCACCCTGTCTTTTGCTAATCCCACTTTAGTTTCCAGATCATCTCTTTCCCCTTTTTTAATTCCTACAAATTTAAAGCTTGACAGGCGGGGCCTTTCAGTTAAAACCAATTCAATATATAAATCTTTTTCTTCCAGTTTGGTAAAGAAAATTTCAATATCAGATATGAGGCTTTGCCGCCATAGTTTGGAAATTGCCTTACCAAAAACATCTGTTCCCGGAATCGTTACTTTATCGCCTACTGCAAGTCCCGAAATTGAAATAATAAGATTTGGATCAAATGCTTTTGCGCCGGTAACTGTTATACCGGCAATTGTATATACGGTGGGTATTTTAGATTCGAATATGTTTTCCAATTCAGGATTAACCGAAACGGGTTCCTGGGCCCGAACAAACTGGCTGCTAAGTAATAGGGTAGATATAATAAAAATTCCTTTGTAAATCCTCTGCATCAAGTTGGTTTTTTACGTGCGGCAAATTAAGCCCATTAATTAAAACTATTTGTTAACCTCATCCTAAATCATAACCTGAACTAAGTTGTGAATGGGTTAATTTATTTCTTATTTAGTATAATAACCGGCTGCTATCCCGTTGTTTCTTCATTTTTTACCTGCTCACCTGTTTTTCCAAATCTGCGTTCCCGGCTTTGATAATCTAAAATAGCTTCATACAAGTTTTCTTTTCTGAAATCAGGCCAAAGTGTATTGGTAAAATAAAGCTCTGAGTAAGCAAGCTGATATAATAAAAAGTTACTTATCCGGTATTCTCCACTTGTTCTTATCATCAATTCCGGATCAGGGTAAGCCTTAGTAGCCAGGTATTGTTTTACTGTTTCCTGGTTGATATCGCCTGCCGCAATTTTATTTTCTTTTACATCTGCGGCAATTTGTTTTATTGCTTCAACAATTTCCCAGCGGCTGCTGTAACTAAGTGCCATAATCAGATTTAGGCCTGTATTAGTACTGGTTTCGTTTAAAGCCTCTTTCAATTCGTTTTTGGCAGCATCGGGCAGCATATTCATATCGCCAATTACGTGCAGCTTAATATTATTTTTGTTGAGGGTTGGTACTTCATTATGAATGGTTTCAACCAATAATTCCATCAAACCCGACACTTCATACTCAGGCCTGTCCCAGTTTTCGGTGCTAAAAGCATATAACGTCAGGTATTTGATACCTAATTCTGCTGAACCTTCCACAATATTCCGCACACTCTCCACGCCATGTAAATGTCCATAGAGGCGGTCTTCGCCTTTTTCTTTTGCCCATCTTCCATTGCCATCCATAATGATAGCAATGTGATCGGGCAACCGCAACATATCTATTTTATCCTTCAGGCTCATAAATGCTAAAATGAGTAGTCAGGCACAGGGCCTGACTTTGGGGGGCAAAAGTAATAAATTTTAACTGGAATAAACTTTTTACTGTAAATCTTATAGCTTTATCAGCTTTCCATTAAATTCTTCGCCTTTTACAATAAGTTTATACAAATAAAGTCCCGAGGGAACATTGCCGATATTAAACTGGTTCACATTTTTAAAATTTCCTACACTGTTTCCCTGTGTATTGAAGATAATTATCTCATTTACCGTAACAGCAATGCCGTCTTTAACACACCTAAATATACCGGTAGATGGATTAGGATAGATTACAGGAATTAACCCCGCTTGCGGCAACGGTGCTCCACTGGCACATGACTGTTTAGCTTTTAAAAAATCCGCATCTTCACTAAGTCGCCTGGTTGCACTGCAGTTGCTTCCATTACTTAGTGTAACAATTGCATTGGGCGAACTGTAATCTGGCAATTCAATTACCGATTGACCGGAGAAATAATAGGTTTGACCCAGGTCATTTACTTCCCATTCAAGCTGCCCGGTTTTTGAAACAGCCGTTAACTGTGTAATACAATTACCTTTTTTGTTAACGGCTGCAATAGTAAAATCTGCATCACTGCATGGCAATGGCTTAGGTTCGGCATACCACAAATAATTACTGATGTTGGAAAAGACAAGACCATAATTGCTTTTTTTGGTTATCCTGCAAAACTTGCCTCTGCTTTCCGCAGGAATATCAATATAAAACAATGCAGAATCTGTGGGGGTTACAAATCGTGCTGCTAATATTTTTCCGTTATTATCCTGAATTGCAAATGCTGTATTAATTCTTTCAGGCGTAATAAATCCTGTGCTGGCTGTATAGCCGTTACTTATACTAAAATATACTCTGCTTAAAGTTTTGGGAACGTAGAAATAGCCGGGCATCCCAACATTATTACTATAACCTTCTGTTGCTTTGCCAAAAAAAGTTCCGCTTTTATAAAACACATTTTTATTGGTAATAATTTCCAATTCAACCCAGGACTTGTATTTAGATGAAATTGTAAGTTTATAAATTCCTGCTGATGGGATTGTGATTTTTAAAACCCCGGATGATGCTCTTTGATCTATTGTAAAATCTTCTATAACCTCCAGTACCCGGTCGGCTGATTCAACTAAAAAATTGATATATCCCTTGTCGGGCGTATCAAAGCCCGGCTTATAGTTAATTGTAAAGCTTCCTGCCTTTGGGGCATTAATAGAAAACTCACTACGGTTATAATTATCTAACCCATTGGTATAATGTAATTGTACAGTTATTTTTTGCTGCGGGTTAACATCTCCTGTTATCAGCTGATCTTTTATATAAGATGCGGTTTCAAATTTATAACTGTTGATCAGGTTACTGTATCTGGCTATATCATTTAAAAAATCGTTATCAATTTCCGCTTCAGTTATCAAAGGCAGGTTTCCGTTCTGATAGGCCGATCCGTTTACGGAATTATATTGCTGATAGAAACTGCTGGTAGTTGAATATTTTCGGGAAACTGTACTTATCAGAAAATAACTGTTAACCAATTGCATTTTATTTATTTTAGCCAGGTATATACACAATGCGGCAGCCTTATCCATCTTTGCATCATTCCCTTTTTGATCTGCAGACCAGTCGTAATATAAAACCATATAATGCAGATAGGCTTTTAATTCCCGCAGCCTTTCTTTTACAACAGCAGGTGCACTGGCTGTTTGTTGATCTGCCTTAGTTATTAATGCAAGATATTGGGGCAGCATATATTTATTTGAAGAGCCACCCACCAGGTTTTTCCTATCAGTCCAGAATTGTAATAATTCGTAAATGGTTGCGCCTGCACCTGCAAACATATTATTGCAAAATTCCTGCAGGGTATTATCTATGGAAATATTGTTGACCAGGCTTCTGTTAGCAGCTAATAAATAGGGTAAGCTTGCAAATTTTGCAGGTGATGTTTCCCAAACGACCCCCTGGCTTTTTTTATCTTTTGCTATTTGTATGGTTTCCTTAAACTCATCTAAACTAAACCCCGGGGTTTCGCCGCTCCAACCTGAAAGATTTAAATAGTTATACTCAGAGATATTTTTTGTATGGTTGTACCAGCGGTTTCTTAAACCATTGGTGCTGGTTATATTTTGATAAACTGCAGGTATTAATTGAACATCAATATTGTCGTTGATAATAACATCCGGAGACGGAATATCTGCATGTGTTGAATATGCATATACCTGAAACCGTTTATCGGGATAAATTCCTTTAATCTTCTCAGCTGTTTTATTCGATAAAATAAATTGTTGATCGCTTTCTTTTGCATAGGGTATATTCAGGCATCCCTGGTTATCTGTTGAATTACCCCATAAGGCGCCATCCGGTACTTCAATACCAATATTTTGATAGTAATAATTAAAACTCCGGAACTGATTTATATAAAAAGTTGAATTGTTGAAAATATTGCTTCTGTACTGTGTGTACTTTTGCTCAATTGTATTTGCCCAAAGGTTTATTGCTGCAGGATTATTCACATCCGGAACAGAATTGCTTGTTGCAACACGTGAGTTATTAGAACAGGCAACGTAACATGGATTGTTCTGCAATGTTGTAAGATAAGCTCCCGTCATGATGTCGCCGCGATGGCCCGAAAATCTGTATTCTCCTGTCATTCCGTTACGTCGCTGATATAAAGCCCAATTATGTCCGTTAATTCCTGCATACGTATCCCAGCCGTAATCATTATTCATATCCATTACCCAGCGGATGTGGCTGCCGCTGATAAACCAGCTGTTATATTTAAAGGCACTGGTAAAAATGCTGTCGGTTTTTTTATATACTGATGAAAGCGAAGGAATAATTTCCCAAATAGATCCCGGTTGATAAAAACGAAATCCGAGGCTTTGCAAATATTGATAAAATCCAAAACAGAGTCCGTTATCTTCCGCACCGGAAAATTTTATGAAGTTTATGCCGTCACTTTCTACTTTACAGGCCTGATTATTTGTAATGGTGGAATCGTAAATAAAAATAATTCCTGTTTGCGGCATAGCCGAATAAGCTGATGCTGTAAACAGGTTGCCCGGCATTGCTTTGCCTAACAACATAGCTGCATCAGCAGCTGTTGATTTAAGCAGTTGAGAAGAGTATTGCGGATAACTGATGGTTTGTGCATTTGTAAAAAATACACAAGTCGCCAGTACCGCTGTAACAAAGCAGTTGCGAATGAACGCCATAGTTTAGTTTTTTTGTGCTGCTGAAAACTATGGTCTCATCACAGAATGATAAGGATTTATACTTTGTTGATCTTTGGTTGGGAAATTAAAATGATGGGGGTAAGTCATCATTTATTTAGTTGGGGAACCGTGAAAGTATATCATTAATGCTGAAAAAGGAAATTTTAATGCTGTTATTTTTTTAAGCAGACTTACTTTGTCTTAGTAAAAATGCGGCTACTCACACATTAATACAGCTTCAATAAGAAGCCATGCTGTGAAATATCTTAACAGAAAACAGTTTTTAAATTTATCAGCAGTTGTTATTATATATGTTGTAGTTTTTTTATTAGTAAGCAGTGGGGCAACGATAAGTACTGAGGTTATAGGTTATTCCTATTTCTGCAATGATGTATTGGTCTTTTTGTTTACTCCAGCCACGTTGTCTTCCTTCAACACCTAAAGGGTTGACGGGGTCAATTTCAACCGAACGGTCTTGTAGTAATGCGGCGGTAGATAATGGGGTGAATTTATTTGCTCCTACATAAGTTGTACTTACATCATCCAGGTAATCTGTACCGGTAAACCTGTGGCCTATCTCAAAAGAAAAATTTATCTTTTCGCTGAGGTTATATTTAATACCAACCCCTAAAGGAATACACAATGCCAATGTATTGTATGGTTTTCGGCCATTGTATCCAAAAACCTGGCCCTCGGTACCAAGCGGACGTAAAAATTCTTTTTCTCCGTTTGTGAATGCATAAGGATCATAAGTAAATACGCCAACACCCAAAGTTACATAAGGTGTAAATGCATAATCCGGATCGTTGGGAATAAATTTGAAGAAGTTAAAATCGCCCTGTAAAGCCACTTCCCAGATATTTGTATTAAAACTGAGGTTTCTTAATTTTTGATATTCGTTTTTACTATAGGTATCGCTGTATCCCAATTGGGCATAATGTGCACTTAGTCTTACGCCAACATAATTACCAAACTGCTTACGAAAGAAAAGACCTAAAGCAGGTTTTGGGCGGTTAATTGCTCCCCGGGTATTAATATCGCCAAAATAATGAGCCACACCCACGGTAACACCAAATTCACCTTTTTGTACATATTCGTTATGCTGCGACTGTGCATTCGCCTGTAATCCAATTATTACAAATAATAGTAAGGCAGGAAGTTTCATTTTCATAATATGCAAAATAAAGAATTGTTTTGTAAAAAACGCCTTGGCGGTTGTTTTGTGTTAAAGACATTGTTAATCTTTGGCTTTTTCAACACGCAACCCGGCACTCATTACATGCAACAAGGGGTTATCACGCATGATCTGCGATATTGTAAAACTGTATTTACCGGGCTGCTTAAACCTGCGGGGCTCTCCATTCAATAATTTACGCAGTTCCCAGATATCATTCATACCGGTTCCCTCCCACCCGTTGGCATCGTTACCTAATACAAGATTTACTTTTTGATTATACATACTGTCGCCTGGAGGCTGAAGACCGATATTGAGCCAGATATTATTATATTGATATGCATCTGTGTGGCGTAGTACCAGGTATATGGCATAAGCTGAAACCGTATCAGTGATCAAAAAATCTCCTTTGGCCGAAAAGTTCTGCTTCCATTCATATTTGGGGATAGCCGTATTTTTTTCAAATATTTCAATTTGATTACAGGAACTGATAAATATTAATCCTGCAAAAGCAATCAATAAAAACTGAATTTTAAATATTCTGATTCTTTTCATTCCTGAAACGCTTGATACTTTTTACTTTAGAATTATAATACATTCAGCACCTGCTCCTTTGCTTTCTCCAGTTCGTTTTTCATCTTTACCACACATTTTTGAATATCTGCATCATAAGCCTTGCTTCCCGTAGTATTGATTTCTCTTCCTATCTCCTGTAAAATAAAAGATAATTTTTTCCCCTTTCCTTCTTCCTGTTCCTGAATAATGGATTTAAAATATTCGCAATGCTGGCGTAGCCTGATCTGTTCTTCATGAATATCTATCTTCTCCATATAATAGATCAGTTCCTGCTCCATGCGGTTATTATCTATATTCTCTTTGCCTACATGTTTTTCAAGCAGGTTATCTATTTCCTCCTTGATCCTCTTTTTACGGTTCGGCTCAAGTATTAAAATGGCTTCCTCTTGCTCATTAATATTATTGATACGTGTAATCAAATCGTTTTCCATCACTGTTCCTTCTTCCACCCTGTGCTGATTTAAATTATTTAATGCCTCCAGTAAAACTTTATTAAACACAGCAAAATCCGATTCGCTCATCACATCGTTTGTTGGAGTAACAACCTCAGGCAGCCGCAGCAAAGCACTCAATACTGAATTAGTATCAATTTTTAAATCATCGGCCAGTGTTTCAATCTGTTTGTAATATGCTTTTATCAGGTCGGTATTAATATTAACCGGTTTTGATGCACCGTTTTGCTTAATAATTACCATGCAATCAATAGTGCCACGTACCAAATGTTCCTGTAGTGTATTGCGTATCTCAAATTCATAAGGCCTTAACAATGGAGGAAGCTTAAGTTGTAATTCATACTGCTTTCCATTAAGTGCCTTTATTTCCACCAGAAAGGTTTTTTCATTTTCTGTGAGCTCAGCCCTTCCAAATCCCGTCATTGATTTAAGCATAGAGTATAATTTAGGCTGCAAGTTAAGGATATAATCATGAGTTGGTTTTTGGATATTCATCAAAAGGTTTAAACCCCATGACCCGTTCCGGTTTATCCAGCGGCAAAAATCCGAACTTGGCATATAAAGTATGGGCATCTTTAGTTGCAAGCATCCATCTTCTTAAACCCTGCAAATCTTCATGATTAATGATCTCTTTCATTAACCAGTTTGCAAGGCCTCTTCTCCGGAATTCTTCAACAATAAAAACATCAGCGAGGTAAGCGAAGGTTGCATGATCGGTAACAACTCTGGCAAATCCAATTTGAATTCCCTGAGGTAATTTTTTTGTTGCTTCTGAAATATTTTCATTCAGATACACTCCAAAACAAAAAGAACCTTCAATACTTTTTATTACTGTTTCCTCCGGAATATTTATTGCCCAATAACTTTCGTTGCTTAAATAATGATGGATGAACTGAATGTTCAGTTTGCTTTTATCGGTGCTGATAAAAAATTCATTTTTTTCGGCTTCATAAACTTTCATTTACCGTGTTTTTTGTTTGACAATTGAAAATAATAAAAAAACTAAAGCCCGACTTTTTACAGTCGGGCTTTGCTATATAGATGGGTTAGTAAGTACCGGGAACCAAATTCCCTACACAATATTAAAAATAATTTTTGCTAACCAAAAAATATTTTCAAATTATTTTATTCACATTTTAAATATGCCTGTGGATAAGGAAGGGTGTTTTTATACGTTTCGTTAAACTAGAAAAACAAAAAAAACAGGCAATTGGTTTTTATCTTATTAAACCTTAAAAAATAAAATCGCCTGTAAGTATTGTGTTCACAGGTATTACAGAAGACCGCTTTGTTTTATTTTTTTATTTTCCTTCCTGGTTTCAGTTTTTATATTTTTAAAATCGCCTGTACTTTATTGACCTGTTATGGTGCATTTAGCCCTTAAAAAATAAATGAAAATATTTTTGGAAAAGGCCTGAAAAAGGGCCGCATTTACAGTTTTTATGATAAACACAGGTAAATGCAAAGGGATGTACCTTTGCTGAAATTTTTGATTATGCAATTCCCATCTCCTGTTTCTCTGCAATGGATCGCTGAATTCATCGGCGCTAAACTGGTAAGCAAAACCGATGAAGCTGCAACCGGTATTAATGAAATACATAAGGTTGAAAAAGGCGATCTTGTTTTTGTTGACCATCCAAAATATTACGATAAGTGTTTAAACAGCACAGCAAGTTTTATCATCATTAACAAAGAAACAAATGTGCCCGAAGGAAAAGCTTTATTGATTGTTGAAAATCCTTTTGAAGCATATTGTAAAATTGCAAATCATTTCCGGCCATTTGAACCGGCAACAAAAATGATCAGCGATTCAGCAACAATTGGAGAGGGAAGTTTTATTTATCCCGGTGCTTTTATCGGCAACCATGTAAGCATTGGAAAAAACACGATCATACACCCCAATACCAGCATTATGGATCATTGCATCATTGGCGATAATGTAGTCATCCAGGCAGGTACTGTTATTGGCAGTGATGCTTTTTATTATAATGGTAAAAAAGACCGTGAAATATGGCACAAAAAAATGCCCAGTTGCGGCCGCGTTATTATTGAAGATGATGTGGAAATTGGATCGGGTTGCACTATTGACAGGGGTGTTTCGCACGACACAAGAATTGGCCGTGGCACTAAGATGGATAACCTGATTCATATAGGGCATGATACAGTTGTTGGCAAGAACTGCCTGTTTGCTGCCAATGTTGTCATTGCCGGTGTTGTTACTATTGAAGATGGAGTTACGCTTTGGGGCCAGGTTATTGTAAATAAAACTTTAACCATTGGAGCTAATGCTGTTCTTTTAGGCCGAACAGGAGTTGGTGGCGACCTGGAAGGTGGTAAAGTTTACTGGGGCGCTCCGGCACAGGATGCATCGGCCGCAAGAAGAGAGTTAGTCTGGATTAAGAGAATACCCGAGTTATGGGAAAAAGTAATGGGCAAATAAACATTTACCCATTACAATTAAGCATCTATAATTTTATTTTACTGATCTGGACTCTATAGCCACCATGTTTACACCGTTTACTTTTTGCAGGCGTGTGTATTTAAATGAAGTTGATGTAAGCGTTATATTCTCCAGGTTTACAATCAATGGGGTTGGATATAATAAAACCATTTCCATCTTTGTTTTTTCAGTATTCAGGAACTTCCAGTTAAATTTATATTGCTGACCGTTGTAAAAATAAGTTCCGGTATTATCTGCATCAAACTTATAAAAATCGTTGTCGAAGTTTATTGTGTTCTCCTCTGCTCCTCTTTTGTAATAAAGCATATTCGCTCCTTCTATCACCCTGCTCTCATCAATCTTCCAGGTAACATTCGTTAACATTCCTGCAATTATGCCTGGCGGGGTTGGTACAATAACAAAATGGTCATCTATTGGTGTTGTTTGTTCTGTAACCGGTACAGTTCGATCAACAACCGGCTTTACAGGATCAGCATTATTTGTAATAACTTCTTTTGCTCCCGATGTGAGTTTCTCTTTAAAATCGTAAGGCAGCATATCTCCTACTTTTTCCCAGGCCCAGTATCCGGTAATGGTAATATCGTTCTGATCATAATAATATCCGTTCTGCTCAATAGCCAAAGATTCTTTGGGTAAAAAATTAACCACTGAAAGTTGAAACTTTGCCGAAGCTTCAGGATTTGCTTCAAGGTAAAGTGGCGAAGACTCTTCGTCTTTATAAATAATGGCTACCTGGTTTTGATTGGGTGTTATCTCAACAATATTAATGCTGTCGTCCATGCTGTAATTCACAGAGCCATAAAAATCCTTTAACTTCAGTGCTGTTTCTTTATCGTTTTTCTTAATCACAAACTGTATTTCAAAACCTTCTTCTTTTAATTTCTTCTGATACATACTCCGCATAAAATGCAGTATGGAGCCATTGTATGCAATCTTTCTTGCGGTATTCCATTTTATTAACTGGTCCAGACTGCTCGATTCCATTTCCTGGAACAAAGGATATCCACTATATGTTGTAACCTGGGTATTGTAATCATGTAAAAATGAATCAAGCGAATATTTTACATTATATCCAAGGGCATCATTTACAATTTCAACAGGTTCTTCTGACATTATTTTAAGCAGATTTTTTCTTTTATAATAAAAGAATTTGATACCGTCCCTGTTCTTAATTACACATTGCTGACCATTAACGGTTTTACCTATAAAATTATCCAGAAAGAAATCGCCATATTTTTCCCAGCCATTTTTTACTTCAAAGCTGGCCTTTATCACCACATCCTGCATTTCCTTTTCCTTCTGCTTCACTTCAATTACAATATCCTTACTATCTGCATCAGCAGTGGTAATTCTTTTGGTTGCTGTTTGATAGCCTGTAAATGTTACAACAAGATTATAACCTCCGTTTGGAAGCCTGAGCGTAAAGACACCATCTGCATTGGAAGCAGTTCCTATGGTTGTGTTTTCGGCAAACACCGAAGCTGCCTGCAAAGGTTGTTTGGTGGTTTCATCAATAATTTTTCCGCTGATGATATAATAGGATTGTGAAAAACAAGACAGGGAAATAAAGCTTATCAGTAAGCAGGTAATAATTTTTTTCATTTGATATTTGTATTTGTCGGTTCTTTAAATGAACAGGAAATTGCAATGGGCCGAAGTTACGTCAATTGCTCTTAAGTTTTTGTTGCAGTAAAGCACAGGTCTCTGCAATACTGTCTTCAATTTTTATATAATTGAACCCAGGTAAAAACTTTTTTAATTTACTGTTATCAAAATTCACTTTAGCCAAAGCTGTTTTTGCAGTTTCTTTTGTTACCAATGGATCTTTCCCGGTAAATAAACTTTTTATAGCTTCCAGCCGCCATACTATTTTTCCAAGCAAGGGGGTAACTTTTTTGTACGGTGGTTTTTTACCAAATGCCTTTGCCATTAAATTAAACACATCGGCATAACTCCTGTTCTCGGCGCTGATGATAAATCGTTCAGCAGAAATATTACTGTTCATTAATTGTGTCATTGCTTTTACTACGTCCCTCACATCAACAAATCCTGTTGTTCCGTCAGCATACCAGGGAAACTCATTATAAACACTTTTAAATAACTGCGATGAACTCCCGTTCCAGTCGCCGGCTCCTAAAATAATTACCGGGTTTACCATTACCGCATCCAATCCTTCACCAATACCACGCCAAACCTGCATTTCTGCTAAATATTTACTTTGTCCGTAGCGGCTGTTGCTGGTTTCCTCTGTCCAGTTCATCGTTTCATTTATCGGTTTGTCTTCCCTTATCCTGCCCAAGGCTGCAACCGAACTCACATAAACCATTTTTTTTACACCTGCATCCAGCGCTGCATTAACAACATTTGCAGTTCCCTCAATATTTATTTTATACATTTCATCCCTGCGCTTTGGATTGAATGTAACAATAGCAGCACAATGATAAACCTGTTCAACTCCTGTCATGGCTTCTTCCAAACCAACCACATCTAAAATATTGCATTGAACCTGCTCAAAATTTTCTGAAGCTGAATTTTGTAATGGCGTTTTATTATAGATGGCTCTTACTTTCTTCCCTTCTGCAAGTAATTGCGTAATTAATTCATTGCCCAATAAACCAGCTCCTCCTGTAACCAAAATCATATTAAATGTATTTCCGGTAAAGATAAAAGATATGCGGCATCCATTTGGATAAACAAAGCATTGCGGTATAGCTTTTAAAGCTAATTCTCTAAATGAATACTGATTTGGAAAGGTTAACTTTAATAAGAGTAGTATCCTTTTTTTGTTTTTTTACCCAGTTCACCCTTTGCCACTTTTTCAATTTGTATAGGTGATGGTTTAAACCGCTCAGCTTTGTTGCAGGCATCATATAAAGATTGTGAAACAGCCAGATTAACATCGTTACCGATCAGGTCCATTAATTTAAACGGTCCCATTTTAAAACCGGAAGCCTCCAGCATTTCATCAACATTTTCAAAACTTGCTATTCCTGTTTCAACCAGCTTCATAGCCTCAAGATAATAATGCCGGGCAACACGGTTAACGATAAAGCCCGGTGCATCTTTACACATCACTGGTGTTTTTTTCATCTGCAGGCAAAGATCATAAACTGTTTGTGCCACATCATCCGATGTCTGATCTCCTTTAACCACTTCCACCAGTTTCATTACCTGTGCAGGGTTAAAGAAATGCATACCTACAACACGTTGCGGATTCTGAACTCCTGACTGTATTTCGGAAATGGATAATGATGATGTATTAGATGCAAAGATTACATCTGAATGATTAATTGACGTAAGTTGGTTAAAGACAGAAACCTTGACATCTACTTTTTCAACGATAGCTTCAATAATTATATCTGCAATGCAGTCGTTGGTGTCGGTTACAAATTTTATCCGCTGAAAAATTGTTTCTTTTTCCCCGGCAGTTATTTTTTCTTTATTGACTAAATAATCAAGGCTTTTTTGAATAGCTGCTTTTGCTTTTGCCAGAACTTCGGCATTGATGTCGAACAACAGAGTAGGGAAACCACTCTGGGCTGCTGTTTGAGCAATACCACTACCCATTGTTCCTGCACCTATAACACAAACACTGTTGATCATTTTGCTCAATTTAAATTTATTAGTAAAGGTATCATTAATCAGCAATTTAATTACTTCTTTAAAACAAAAACGCATTGTTGTTCTTAAAAGAGCAACAATGCGTAATACAATTTATTTTGTATTTTATTTACTTCCGGCTTCATTTTTTGCCTCTGCTTTCATTTTCTCATTGGCTACAATCCCAAATTCAACCCTTCTGTTTTCTGCCCTGCCGATATCGGTTTCATTTTCAGTTTTAGGCTGTTCTTCTCCATACCATTTTATAGTAAGCCGTAATGAGGATATTCCCTGCCCTTTTAAATAACTGCCAACCGATGTTGCTCTCCTTTCGGATAAAGCCATATTATAGCTGTCTGCGCCTTTTGAATCAGTATGTCCTTCAACCAGAATATCTGTTTCGGGATATTCATTAAATATTTTAACCAGTTTATTTAAAGCAAGCTTTGAGTTGGACGTGATATCAGATTTATCAAATTCAAAATAAACTCCCATTTTAGAACCGTCGGGATTTTTATCGCTAAAGGTTACAATAATTCCTTCCCCAACTCTTTCCACTTCGGCACCGGGTATTTCGTTCTTGATTTTTTCGGCCTGGCGATCCATTTTGTTACCAATAATTCCGCCTGCAACACCGCCAACAACACCGCCAATAACGGCTCCCAGCACCGTGTTTCCTTTACCTACATTATTACCGATAATACCGCCAATTACAGCACCGCCGGCAGTACCTATTGCGGCACCTCTTTGTGTTTTATTTGTTTTTTTAACGGTACTGCAACCTGATAACAGCAACATGATTACCGCTATCGTTAAAAAAGATTTTCCTGAAATGTTTTTCATAATATTAAATGTTAGATTGATTAAATTATTTTTTTACAAAATTATAAATGATGGCACCCGCCTGTCCGGCAAATACTATTTCCGATTTTAGCCTCATCTTATCTTTATCGAGCTGCATAAGTGATAACCGGAATCCATCGCCATTATCCATCGAATTTTTCTTATCGTCAAGTCTCTTAAACTGAAACTGTTTGTCCATGCCTTCCTGCTCATAAATTGACCAGCGTATAAATCTTGTCAGCGGTGTGCATCCTTTCTCTTTATCAACCAATGTATAGCTGCCCATGCTGTTATTGGCAATAAAGTTCCATTCACTGCCTATAAAGCAGCCAAAATCAGCTTCATTAAATATTTTAGTTTTTGTTACACCGGTTATTCCTTCGGTGGTAATGGTTTGCAGTACCCAGTTACCATTAATTGTTTTTTTCATACTCCTTGCTTCTTTCGAAACTGAGCATGCACTTAAAGTGATTGCGAATAACAGTATGATTAAACTGCTGTTTAAAAATTTCATCTTTGTTAGTTTTAATGTAGAGGAATTATTTTAGCAGATGTGCTTATATCTCCTGAATAGTCAATTATTATGCCAAAAGGAAATTTTTGGGCTTACATAATTCCGGGTTTTACTTGTAAAATAAAAGAGATTTTGAAATGATATTTATACCGCCGAAGTAAACTGCTTCAAAAACCGTACATCATTTTCGCTGAACAGGCGCAGGTCTTTTATCTGGTATTTAAGCATGGTAATTCTTTCGATACCCATGCCAAAGGCAAAACCGGTGTATTTATTACTGTCAATGCCGCAGTTGTCTAATACATTTGGATGCACCATACCACAACCCAGAATTTCCACCCATCCTGTTTTTTTACAAACACTGCAACCTTCGCCACCACATATCAAACAACTGATATCCATTTCGGCACTGGGTTCGGTAAACGGAAAATAACTTGGACGAAAACGCACTTTCACATCCTTACCAAACATCTCCTGAACAAAAAAGTAAAGTGTTTGTTTAAGATCGGCAAAAGAAACATTCTCGGCAACATACAACCCTTCTACCTGGTGAAAAAAGCAATGCGCTCTTGCACTGATGGTTTCATTCCTGTAAACTCTGCCCGGGCAGATGATGCGGATAGGTAAATTCCCTTTTTGCATTTCACGTACCTGTACATTTGATGTATGAGTACGTAAAAGCCAATCCGGATTTTGTGAGATGTAAAAAGTATCCTGCATATCTCTTGCAGGATGAGTATCAGGTAAATTAAGTGCCGTGAAATTATGGAAATCATCTTCAACCTCCGGCCCTTCGGCAACGGCAAAACCAAGTCGCTGAAAAATTGAAATGATCCTGTTTTTTACTAAACTGATTGGATGACGGCTCCCCAATGGTAAGGAGTCACCAGGCAAAGTCAGGTCTATTTCGCTGACTGTTGTCTGTTGTCCGTTCCCTGAATGCAATTTTAATTCCTCATACTTTGCTTCGGTAAACAATTTAAATTCGTTCAGCAATTGCCCCGCCTGTTTTTTATTTTCGGCGGCCACATTTTTCATTTCACCCATGATGGCCTTTACCAGTCCCTTGGTACCCAGGTATTTTATACGAAAGGCCTCTGCATCACCTTCTTTAAAGGCAGTTATTTCTGCTTTATGCTCCTCAATTTGCTGTAGCAATTTTTCCATGCCGCAAAGATAAGGAATGGCACCTGATGGTATTGCAGATTAGCAACTGTTGGGTGGGTTTATTCTTCAAAAAGTATTAAATTCACTTATATTTTAATTTATCGTTCAGTCAATTTATTAAAATGCCCGGACCTTCTATAAATGTTTTTATTTCTTACGCACATAAGGATTCTCCTTTTTTTGAAGTTTTTAAAGAAGGAGTTAAAAGTCATTTAGCTAATTCGGGGACCTTTAATTTCAGTACCTGGGAAGATTCTGACATTCCACTTGGCTCGAACTGGGATGAAGAGATACAGCATAATTTAGGAGGAAGCCAGCTTGCCATTTTATGTGTTTCATCTAATTTTTTAAACTCCAGATATATCAGGTCAGATGAATTTGAAATCTTAATTAACAAATACCCGGATACATTAATAGTACCCGTTTATTTTAATCACTGTAACATAAATGCATGGAACGACCTGGCCATTAAACAGTTTTTTAAACCAGCCGGAAACAGTTACGATGAACCTTTACAACCGGACTTTGCTTTTTGCGACCTCGTAAGGTTCAATAATACAAACGGTGCCCTGGTACCCAACCCAAACATTGATCTTTACTTTCAGGATTTTGTCACTAAAACCGAGTCGGCCCTTTCTTCCAGATATAATATTAAAGTGCCTGACCCCAGGCCCTTTTCTGATCCGGGTATAGAAATAAAACCTCTAAAAGAAATTATTAAAACTGATAAAAAGATAAGTGACCGGATTGTGGAAGGAGTCATTATTGCCGCTATTGTGTTATCGCTGGTATTTATTTTTTACACATTGCTTTTAAATCATCAGGAATCTGACAATTCAAAAATATTCAGCGGGACTATCGGTTGTGCCATGTTTTTTGGCAGTATCGCTTCATTTGTATACAACAAAAAATTACAGTACCGTTAAAGATCATGTATGAATAAAAACATAACAATCCTGGTTTTTTTAGGGCTGATGAGTGCAGCAGCAATTTTTTCGATTTACTCTTATTCGAACCTGGAAAAAGAAAAAAAGGATAAACAGGCTGCACTTGATAAGTTGGAAGAAACACGTAAAATAAACGAAATATTAAAACAGAAGAGCGACAGCCTTACTAAAGTACTTTTATCAGCAGAAGACAGCACCGGCCACAAGTCTGATTCTAAATGGAATACCGAAAAGACAACATTGATCAGAGAACTTAAAAATGTAAATGAAACCTATACAAAGATTAATGATCTCTCGGCTTATCAAAAAGCCTATATACTGGAAAAGGAAGGTTTTGAAGCACTGGTCAGTAATAATTTTGATCTGGCCTTAGAAAAAATTTCGGCCGCAGAAAAAACGTCACCTAATTTTCATATGTGTTACGAAATTTCAAATTTATTAATATCAAACCGGAAACAGTTTAATGATCCGGAAATTCAAAAAAATGTCAAAATTCAGATAATAGAAAAATTCAGCTGGAAAGCACCTGCTGACCCGTTGAGCAAATTAAAAGAACAGGTGAAATTACCCCCCGACAGGATAAAGCCTCAAATAAAAAACACTGTAAAATGGCCAGTAAAAAAAGGTAATTAAAATATTCATAACAATAAAAGATTTATTTTTACGCTCTAAATTTTAAAACTATGTCTTTATTCAAATCCGGCAATCCCACCTTATCTGAAAACAGGTTTAAGGACACCGTACTACACGATGTGGTAACTCACGATAATGCCATGACCGTAAATGGAACTTTACAGAAATTTGGGTTCTTATTTTTAATGACGATGGGCACTGCTTTTTATGCCTGGAAAGAATATGCAGAGGGCGGTACCAATGCTCAAACATTTATTTATGTAGGCGCTTTTGGTGGATTAGGTGTTGCTATTCTGCTGATGTTTAAAAAAGAATGGGCTCCCTTTCTTGCTCCGCTTTATGCGTTGCTGGAAGGTTTATTTGTGGGTGCGATATCGGCATATTACAGTTATGCTTTTGCAGATGTTGCACCGGGCATTGTACTGAATGCTGTTGGTTTAACTTTTGGTACAGCTATCGCCATGTACCTGCTGTACAGTTTTAAAATAATTAAAGCAACCGCTAAATTCAGGGCGATAATAGTAACTGCCACAGCCGGGATTGCCATTTTTTATCTGATTTCCATTGCATTGGGATTCTTTGGTATTTCGATTCCCTTTTTGCATGAAGGAAGTGCAATTGGAATTGGCTTCTCACTTTTTGTGGTAGCCATTGCTGCGCTGAATTTGATTTTAGATTTTGATATGATTGAAAAAGGAGCTGAACTTGGTGCACCAAAATATATGGAATGGTATGGCGCTTTTGGATTACTGGTTACTATTGTTTGGTTATACCTTGAGATATTAAGATTGCTATCGAAGATCAGTAAAAGATAAATTGTTGTTCAACCTTATTAACATTGCCAAAGTTTAAAACTTTGGCAATGTTTTTTTATGCCAGTTCCTTGATCAGCTCTTCCACTTTTCTTTTAATCAGATCTCTTACTTCATTGAATTGTAATGGTTCCATATTTTTTGGATCAGGTATCTGCCAGTCTATGAATTTTTTAGCAGGCATCCAGGGACAGGCATCACCACAACCCATTGTTACCACTGCATCAAAAGGTGCAAATGCTTTTACTTCATCCAGGCTTTTACTGTCGTGTTTACTTAAATCGTAATCCAATTCTTTCATCGCTGCAATGGCCTTTGGGTTTACTATGCCACTGGGTTTGCTTCCGGCGCTGAACGATTCAATATTTTCTCCTCCGAGTATTTTTGCAAATGCCTGACTCATTTGAGAACGGTTGCTGTTTTCTATACAAACAAATAGTAGCTTCTTTTTCATATTATTATCAGCTTATAAAAATCTTCTTTGTTGTCTTATTTTTCTGTCTTGATAAATTTTCCAAAGATCAGCTGCAGTTAAAGAGCGGTTGACAATTACACTCTTCTCTGTAACTAAAGATGTAAGATCTACTTCCACCGGTTTCCTCAGGTCAACGGTAACTTTATCCATATAGTTAACACAATACCCTGTTGCTGAAAGATAGTTCTTTGCGGAAGCAATGAGTGAAGGCCAGTCGTTACATACCCCTTCTTCGGTATGTTTGTCAAGGGCTGCATTGATAATGCTATTGAGTGCATCTATCTGTTCTTTTTTAATGGCCGGCGATTTGTCCAGTTGCCCGCAGTTTTCAAATATCTGAAGGCCTTCAATACCTATAACCCTTTCTCCGTTCAGCCACAGGTAGTTTATTTTGCTTTCGTTTAGCTCAACCTTTGCATCAGTTGAATTTAATATTTCTGTTATCATTTTGATTTTTTTTATTGATTTAAGATTATGGATGACAGCTTTATAAGCCGTCATCCATAAGTTTTAGTTAGCAGCAACCCCAGTCGGTCTGGCCGCAACATCCGCTGTCCGTTGTACAACAGTTCGGATCTTTTTGATTTTTGTTCATGGCTTTACTTTTTATGGTGAGAAAATAATTTTAACAGCACCCACTCCCCGGTTCGCAACAGTTCCTGTCGTCTTTAGCAGGTTTATCAGCATACACCGTAATACTTGTAATTTTGGTGCCGCCTTTTTTATACGTTGCAATTTCTTCTTCAGATAAATAATTTTTTAAAATATCATCAGGTATATTAATTTCCTTTTCTTTTTGGAGTATAACATTTTTAAACCCCGCTTCTGTAATCATTTCGAGATAAACCTCTTTTTGAACAGCACCACTTACACAGCCGGCATACAATTCTGCAACTTCTTTCCACTTTGATGGCAGGTTTCCTTCCAGAACAATATCAGATATTGAAAAATGAGCACCGGGTTTCAATACCCTGAAAATTTCACTGATCACTTTTTGTTTGTTGGGTACCAGGTTCAATACACAGTTACTTACGATTACATCGGCATAATTAGAAGTTACTGGCATGTCATCAATATCGCCTAACCTGAATTCTACATTGTTGAAATTTAGTTTTTCAGCATTGGCCCGTGCTTTATTAATCATGGCTTCGGTAAAATCAATACCCAACACCTTTCCGTTTTCGCCAACAATTTTACGGGCAATAAATGCATCGTTGCCGGCACCGCTGCCAAGGTCGATAACCGTGTCGCCTTCTTTAATTTTTGCAAATTCTGTTGGCAGTCCACAACCCAGGCCCAGGTCGGCATCCGGGTTATACCCTTCCATTTTTGTATAATCATCACTCATAATGTTATACACTTCATCGCCGCAACAGGCTGATGTTGCTCCGCAGCAGGAAGTCTCATTCTGATCTTTTGATTGCTCAGCAATGGCTGCATACTTTTCTTTTACGAGCTCCTTAATTTGTGTTTCGTTGTTCATGGTTATCTTTTTAAATGTTTAAAATTATTTTTTAACAACAGGCTTTTTCGTTCTGCACTTTAAGTTTGTTAAACAGGAAACTGAATTCGCCCATAAATTTTTCAAATGCTTTCCAGTTAATGCAATAGCAACTGCGTGGCCCGTCTATATTGCCATCAATTAATCCGGCATTTTTCAATTCCTTTAAATGTTGTGATACCGTTGACTGTGACAAAGGAAGCTCTTCAACTATTTCGCCGCAGATGCATTCATTTTTTTGCGCCAGCAATTTTAAAATGGCAATACGTGCCGGATGTGCCAGTGCCTTGGCAAATGCTGCCAGGTCCTGTTCTTTTTGTGTGAATGCTTCTTTTTTATGAATTGCCATTTTTTTATTTTATATCGCAAATATACGATTAAAGAAATTATATTTCCAAATCTTTTTTTTATCCATCTTTTAGTTGACAGTTTTCAGCTGTGAAAAGGAACTTTACAACTGTATATTTTTCTTTAGCTTAATTTTATTTAAATTATCCGTTAAACTTATTAGATAAATTAGAATCAAAGCTTCGTTCGTTTAATTTATATCACCAAAATACCTATCATGAAAAAAATATCAATTCTAACCATGATGCTGGCGACATTCCTGTCATATAGCAGCGCTGCATCTGCAATTGACGCTGATTCCACTGGCATGCCCGGCGACAATTTCAGTTTACAGGGAGCGATAGAGATGTTTAAAAAAGCTGGTTCGCCTGAAGAATTTGAAAAACTCATCAATACGCAATCAAACAACGTAAATAACCTTGACCTGGATGGTGATGGAAAAATTGATTATATACGGGTAATTGATAAAGCTGATAAAGATGTGCATGCTTTTATATTACAGGTTGCCGTTTCGGATAAAGAAAATCAGGATATTGCCGTAATTGAACTTGAGAAAACCAGTGATGCATCTGCTCTTTTACAGATTATCGGAGACGAGGATATTTATGGAGAAGAGATAATCGTAGAAGCATCAGACGGAAGCGACGGCGATGATGAAAATGACGGGCAAAGAATGAACGGCCCAGGCTTTTATGATGATTACAATCCCACAGTTGTTGTGAATGTATGGTTATGGCCATCGGTTCGTTATATATACAGGCCAGCTTATAAACCATGGGTATCACCCTGGCGCTGGAGACATTATCCGGGTTGGTGGAGCCCCTGGAGACCTGCAACCTGGCGTGTATTTCATCCACTTACCATAAGGCATCATTCGTATTGCAGGGTTGTAAAAACACATAGAGTTGTTACCGCTCACAGAATTTATAAACCAAACCGTGCCACATCTGTTACAGTTCGCACAAGGCATGCAAGCGCAGTAAAAAATTACCGGGTAACAAGAACTACCAGAACCGTTGTTGGACCGAATGGCGGTAAGATAAAAAAAACAAAGACTAAAGTAAGACGTGTAAGAAGAGGATAAACTATTTAATTATATAAAATGTAACGAGGCCTGTTTAAGACAGGCCTCGTTTTATTACGGTAATTTTTCTTTACTCTCTCCCATCCAGTAAATTACCCAACCCGCCAAGAATACTTCCTTCTTCCTTACGCTTGTGAGTTCCATATTGCATGATACGGCCTGCCAGGCGGCTGATAGGTAATGACTGCAGCCATACTTTTCCCGGTCCGGTCATCTTGGCGAAGAACAAACCTTCGCCACCGAACATCCAGTTTTTTATTCCTTTTACAAATTCAATATCAAAATCAACACCTGCAGTGTAGGCAACAACACAACCGGTATCTACTTTTAAAATTTCGCCTGCTGCTAAGGTTTTTTCAATAACATAGCCACCTGCGTGTGCAAAAGCCATACCATCGCCTTCCAGTTTTTCCATAATAAAACCTTCGCCGCCAAAAATACCGGTGCCCAGCTTGCGCTGAAACTCGATACCGATGCTTACGCCTTTGGCTGCACAAAGAAATGCATCTTTTTGTGCAATGATCTTGCCGCCAAGTTGCGAAAGATCGAAAGAAATTATTTTTCCGGTATAAGGTGCTGCAAAACTTACCCGCTTTTTTCCCTGCCCGGTATTGGTAAAGGCTGTCATAAATAAACTCTCTCCAACCAGCAATCTTTTACCGGCGCTGAACAATTTACCCAGCAAACCTGATTGTTGCTGCTGACTCCCGTCACCAAAAATGGTGTTCATTTCAATACCGTTGTCCATCATCATAAATGCACCGCTTTCTGCAATGGCCGTTTCGTTGGGGTCTAATTCAATTTCTACAAACTGAAGTTCTTCTCCGTAAATTTTGTAATCAATTTCGTGATCTTGTTTCATGGCTGATAATTTTTAGTGAAGTTAATATCAATTGGAAAAAGGAAATCATAAAATTATGATGAATGGAAAAAAGAAAGCCGTTCATTTGAAATGAACGGCTTTCCTGAAAATTTAATAAAATATTATCCCTGGTATTCCGGTAACAGACTATCAGTATCGTCATCATTTTTCTTTGTTTCCTTCTGTAAACCATTCCAAACTTTTTTTCCCTGTATCCTTTTTACCAGATACATGATTCCTACAAAAAGGAAGAACAAAGGACCGGTAAAACCAAGCAACGCTACATATCTTGTTCCGTAAAAACGCTCCATTGGCCTTCTCAATCTTTCCGCAATAACGTACATACTTGGTACCATGATGAGGGTGAGGAAGAAAGCGAAGATCAACCCGAAGATGATCGTCCAGCTTAATGGCCCCCAGAACACCACACTATCTCCACCAAAGAAAATATGCGGATTCAGGGTCTTAAAGAAAGATTCAAAATTAATATTGAACCCTACTGCCAGCGGCAATAAACCCAGCATGGTTGCCAGAGCCGTTAACAGTACCGGAATGATACGGATCTTACCGGCCTGTATAGCCGCCTCTCTTGTCTTAACGCCTCTGCCACGCAACTCATCAGTAAACTCTATCAGTAAGATTCCGTTTTTAATAACGATGCCAGCCAGGCCAATGATACCAACCAGCACCATGATGGTGGCGATGGTCATACCTGTAAATGCATAGCCCAGTAAAACACCGATTACCGAAAAGAATATTTCTGTTATTACAATGAACGGTTTGCTCATACTGTTGAACTGAAGAACCAGTATCAGGAAAATTAATCCCATAGCAATAAAGAAAGCCTTGCCTAAAAACGCATTTGTTTCTGCCTCCTGTTCGCCCTGCCCTGTTTGTTTAATGGTTACATCTGCAGGAATGCGGTTTTTAGATTTAAAGTCGGCGATCTTAATGGCCAGCTCTTCATTTACCTTTCCTGTAAGTGTTGGATCAAGCACATTGGATTGCAACTGAATAGTACGTTTCACATTTTTACGGGCAATAGCACCTGAGGCATTTGTTAATTCAATGGATGCAACAGCACTAACCGGAACTGATTTTATCCGCATGGTATTCATATCCATGAATGTAATCCGCATGTTCAGCACATCAGTCATATTCTTACGCTGCAGATCTGCATAACGAAGCTGAATCTTATATTCATCTTCACCTTCCTTAAGTTTGCTTACTTCTTTACCGAAAACAGCAGTGCGTATTTCCATTCCTATCTGACCGGTGCTCAACCCTTCCATCATCGCTTTTTCACGGTCAACATTTATAGTAAATTCCGGACTGTTGAGATCAACATCCATTTTTAAATTTTCAATTCCGTAAACCGGATTAATATCTAAATATTTTGACAAATCGCTTGCTACTGTTGCCAGTTCTTCAAAATTATCACCAATCACCTCAATATTAACCGGAGGATCTGTTGGAGGCCCGCCATCTTCCTGTGCCACTTCTATACTTGCACCGGGAATACCTATCATTTGTTTTCGTATTTCATCAAGATAAGGCTTGGTGGCTTTTCCATGCCGCTTTTCATACTCAACAAACGAAACCTGTATCCTTCCTAAATTGGGTTGAATGCTTCGATTGTTGCTGCTTGGGTTATTGGCACTGTTAGCCACATTGGCAATGATACTTTCTACAATACTTCCTTCGGTACCGGGTTTTTCAGCTTCCAGCACTTTGTAAACTTTTCCTTCCAGTATATGAGTAACGCTGTCGGTAGTTTTAACATCGGTACCCACGGGCATTTTTAAGTACACAAAAATCATGTTTGGATCACCGCTGGGAAAAAAGGTTTGGTTGTTACCTCTCAATACCAACAAACCTGCTGCTACCGGAAATAAAATAAATAAACCAACCAGCATCCAAACCGGACGGTGGCCATGTAATACCCATCGCAACAGTTTTTCGTAGCGGGTCATCAGCGACGGTAATATCCTGTTCTGGAAATAATAGATGGTATCGCGGAATACATAACGATTCAAAATAGATAACAAAACCATAAACCATAAGAAGTTTGCGAAGCCATGCCAGCCTGCAAGATGAAGTATGGCGCCAATGATTATAGTAGCCCAGAAGAATGGTTTTTTGAATATTAATTTTTTGGGTTCATCAAATTGTTTACCCTCGGGTTTCATAAAGCTTACAGCAAACACCGGATTAAAAATAAATGCCACGATCAGCGATGCCGCCAAAGTAAGTATGAGCATCGTTGGCAGGTAAATCATGAACTTACCGATGATGCCTTTCCAGAAAAGCAGGGGAAAGAATGGTGCCAATGTTGTTGCCGTACCTGCAAGTACCGGAATAAATATTTCGCCGGCGGCCTCCTTGGCACTCCGGATGATTGGCACTTTACCATTATTATAGATACGGTGTGTATTTTCAATCACCACAATGGCATCGTCCACAATAATTCCCAAACCAAACAACAAAGCAAACAACACAATGAAGTTTAAAGTTAACGGTGTACCAATGATGGCATCGCCTATTGGCAAAAATAAAAATGCCACAAACACGCTCAGCGGTACACTTAACGCCACAAAGAATGCATTGGTAACACCCATAAAAAACATCAGCACCAGTAAAACCAATACAAAACCAATGATGATGGTATTGATCAACTCGTTAAAAGATGTTGCTGTTGCTTTACTCTGATCGCCGGTGATAACCACTTTCAGGTCTTTGGGTAATACATCGTTACCCTGCATCTCCTTAACGATATCCTTAATTTTACCTGCTGCTTCAATCAGGTTTTCGCCGGCACGTTTAATAATGTTAATGGTAATAACATTCTTACCATCAAGCCGGGCATAACTTTCTTTTT
>Ga0138256_10001058_pt1 | contig 29492 bp, 25 predicted proteins | sample KNB2016incub_MG_FD_105486 | JGI IMG/M metagenome (GOLD analysis project Ga0138256, IMG submission 105486) | Active sludge microbial communities from wastewater in Klosterneuburg, Austria - KNB2014incub_MG | ecosystem: Engineered > WWTP > Activated sludge > Unclassified | place: Austria... | reverse complement strand
TTCCATTCTTTTCAATGATCTATGGAATGATTGGAGGAGCCTACGATTACAAAGTCAGAAAAGTAAAATTAAGTTTCCCCAATCTTCCTGATAGTTTTAAAGGCTTTCGATTTGTTCAGATATCGGATTTACATACGGGAAGTTTTCTTGGAACAGAACATCTAAAAACAGCCGTTGAATTGGTTATGGCAGAAAATCCTGATGCAATTTTTATTACAGGAGATCTTGTGAATGACAAGCACACCGAAGCACTCCCTTTCAGAGAAATATTCTCATCGCTTAAAGCACCACAGGGCGTTCATTCAATTTTTGGGAACCACGACTACGGGGATTATTTTCGATGGGATAGCATAGAAGAAAAAATTGCCAACCTTGAAGGCTTAAAAAAATTTCAAAAGGACATCGGGTGGAATCTTTTATTGAATGATCATACCTATCTTGAAAAGGATGGACAAAAGATCGGATTAATTGGCGTGGAAAACTGGAGTTCCAGAATGAATTTTCAGAAGTATGGCGATATGAAAACTTCTACAAGAAATATGGCTCCTGCTGACTTCAACATTCTGCTTTCGCATGACCCCTCACATTGGGATGCCGAGGTAACCGACAAATATAAATATGTTGACATAACCCTTTCAGGCCATACTCACGGAATGCAATTTGGAATTGAGATCCCCGGTTTTAAATGGAGTCCTGTTCAATATGTGTACAAGCAATGGGCAGATCTCTATCAGAAAGGAAATCAGTATTTATATGTGAATAGGGGGCTTGGATTCCTTGCTTACCCGGGTAGAGTAGGTATCTTGCCGGAGATTACCGTTTTTGAATTAAACAAATCCTGATTTAGATTATGTTGTCCAAACAACAGATAAAAAATATTATAGCACTTCAGCAAAAAAAAGTTCGGAGAAACGAAAAATTATTTCTTGTTGAAGGTGAGAAAACGGTGGAAGACCTTCTTTTATCCGATTGGAAGATCAGACTGCTTTGTACAACTGACAGCATAAGTCAGGAACTGAAAGATCTTATTACGAAGAATTATTCAGGTGAACATATTGAAGTGAGTTCGGATGACATGGATAAGATCAGTCCTCAAACAGCACCTCAGGGTGTATTGGCTGTTGTTCATCAGAAGGAACAACGTTTCGATATCAGCGAGTTTAAAAATCAACTGGTGCTCGTGTTGGACGATGTTCAGGATCCCGGTAATTTGGGAACAATCATTCGCATCGCCGATTGGTTTGGTATAAGCAACATTGTTTGCTCTTTGAAGACAGCAGAGTGTTACAACCCAAAAGTTGTACAGGCAAGTATGGGATCCTTGTTCAGGACAGCAATTCATTACCTGGATTTAGAAGAACTCTTTCAACTGAACGTGGAGACAATTAATATTCCGGTCTATGGCACGCTTATGAAAGGGGAGAATGTGTTCAATGCAGATTTAAAGTCCAGTGCATTTCTTATCATGGGGAATGAGTCTGCAGGTATATCAGACTTGGCTAAGACATATATAAACAAGCCGATTAACATTCCTTCTTTTGCTGTATCAGTTGACAAGGGACCGGATTCTTTAAATGTTGCGATTGCAGCAGGAATAGTTTGTGCGGAATTTAGGCGCAGAAAAATCAATGCCTGAGGCATATGGTGATGCTTGTTGATTGGAAAATGTAACCTGACCTAAGAAAGATGCGCTGCCTATCAAACAAGCAAATCACAACACAGGAGCAGCCATCCCATTTTTCCCAACCTTATCTTTAAAAAAGTCCTGCATAATTATCGCATCTTTTTCAAGTTCGCCACAGGGATAAAAAGGTTTATCAAAAAATACAGTTTTTCTTTTGTAATCAATTCCGGCCATCACAATCGGAATTTTAGCTTTTGATGCAATAAAATAGAAGCCCGTTTTCCAGCGCTGAACTTTCTTTCTTGTTCCTTCCGGTGCGATGGCGACAACAAAATGATCTTCCTTCTCAATTATTTTCACGACTTCATCGACCATATTGGTTGATTTGCTTCTGTCAACAGGAAATCCTCCAAGCCTTTTAAACAGCCAGCCTAAATGCGAATCGAACAATTCTTTTTTGCCCAAAAAGTTAGACTTAAACTGCATAATACTTCTTACTGCTACACCAATAGGGAAGTCCCAGTTGCTTGTATGAGGCGCGACAACAATGATGTACTTATTTAAATTGCGTGGAACATCTCCGGAAACTTTCCAGCCTAAAATTTTAAAAACCAGTTTGAAAATAAATCTCATAGATAGAGTCAAATTTATCTCAATGAATCATGACAATATACAAAATCAAGTCAAGATCTTCCAACATGGACCGCATACTATAATATTTTCACAACGATTGAGAGGCAGCTTCCGCACATCTCTCACCATCCATGGCTGCAGATACAATTCCTCCGGCATATCCGGCTCCTTCTGCACAGGGGTACAGTCCTTTAATTTCAGGATGTTGAAGACTTTCCTTGTCACGAGGAATTCTGACAGGCGAAGAAGTCCTTGATTCAGTCGCGACCAGTATTGCCTCATTTGTATAATACGGTTTCATTTTTTTTCCGAAATCCCTTAAGCCGCTGCGAAGAGCGGAGCTAACAGCGTTGGGAAGTATTTCTTCCAGTTTTACTGAATTTATTCCGGGAATATAGGAGCACAGAGGCAGGGTAGAGGAGAATTTATTTTCTACAAAATCGATCAGTCTTTGAGCAGGCGCGACCAATTTTCCGCCGCCCGCAAGAAAGGATTTGTGTTCAACAGATTCCTGAAATCGCAGAGCTGATAAGTTGCCGTGCTCTGCGAAGGGAAGAAAATCTTTTTCACCTACACTCACTACCATTCCTGAATTGGCAAATGGATTGTTTCTTTTGGAAGGCGACCAGCCATTAACTACTATTTCATTACTATTAGTTGAGGCAGGTGCAATAATGCCACCCGGACACATACAGAAGGAATAAACGCCACGGTCTCCGACTTGTGTTGCCAGTGAATAGCTTGCCGGAGGAAGGAACTGATTTCTGCTTTCACAATGGTATTGCACGGAATCAATAATAGCTTGTGGATGTTCTACTCTTACTCCTAATGCAAATGCTTTTCTTTCAATCTTGATTTTTTTTCTGTTGAGCAATTCAAAAATATCTCTGGCTGAATGTCCCGTAGCAAGAATCAAATTCTTTGACCTGAATTCTTTTTCTTCACCTGTATTTACATCCGAAGTAATCACCCCATTTATTTCGTTGTTGCTGAGAATTAAATCGATCATTCTCGTTTCAAAATGAATCTCGGCGCCCGCCATTAATATTCGTTCGCGGATAGCTTCAACAAGCTTGGGAAGTTTATTGGTTCCGATATGCGGATGGGCATCAACAAGAATATCAGGATTTGCTCCGTGTTGTACAAGAATTGATAGTATTCTTCGGATATCGCCTCTTTTACCTGATCGGGTATAAAGTTTGCCATCTGAATAGGTTCCTGCACCTCCTTCACCGAAGCAATAATTTGAATCGGGATCAACTATCCCTTCTTTGTTTATTGCAGCAAGATCTCTGCGCCTTTTACGCACATCTTTTCCCCGTTCAATAACAATGGGCTTCAAACCAAGTTCTATAAGCCGGAGTGCTGCAAACATACCTGCAGGGCCAAAACCGATGATCAGGACTGCTGGTTTAGTGCTGACATCATTTTCAAAATGAAAAAGGTTTTCCGGCTGTGTTTTTAAAGGAGCTTTCTCGTCAATGAAAACTTCAACCAAAAGTCGTATGCGAACTATTTTGGATCTTGCGTCAATGGAACGCTTGAGGATATTGAGGTGGAGAAGACGGGAAAGAGGAAGATTTAATTCTTCGGATGCTTTCTTTAAAACTTTCGTCTTGTCTGCCGCCTCTTCAGGAAGAAGGACAAGTTCGAGTTGTTTAATCATTGCTGGTAATTTGAAACTGAATTCAGAATCTATTCAAAGGTAAAGGAAATGAGGAATACTTTCGATTTCAGTCCTGTTAGCGGACTCGCATAAGGTGTATTTTCTTTAACCAATAAATTATTCAAGCCATTGAACATTTTTATCTCCGGAGAAAACTTGAAATAGCTCATATAAAAATCGAAACCAAATCCAATTTCATAGCCATAATCCCTCTTCTCCAACTTGACGATGTCTTTGTCTTTATTGAGCACCTTTGCCTGTGAAACCATGTCGATGGCATATCTTCCACCGGCCAGAACATATACTCGGTAATTATTTATTCTGACTGATTTGAATTTAATATCAACAGGAAATTCAAGGTAGGTGGACTCGATACTTTTTATTACTACGTCACCACTATTGCCTGAATAGAAAAAATTGTATTCAAGATTTCTTTGTACAAATGAAAGGGCCGGAATAAAACGAAGGTCCCAATGCTCTCCGAGTCTAAGATTACTAACTATACCCAGATTAAGACCCATTACACCTTTTGGTTCAACAGAGTAAATGGAGTCAAGACTGTTGAAATTTCCAACTTTGTTGACTCTGAAATTGCTACTATTTAGTCCCAGTGTAAAGCCAAAATGAATTCGTTGCTTATCATATTTTGGGAGATTAATAGGAACTCTGTTTAACTGAGCATAGCTGTTTGAAAAAACAAAAAACAGGAAAGCGAGTGCCAACAGTTTCTTGAAGCGAAGGACTTTTGTTTTAACTATATGTTGGGAGTTGATAGTCAATTTTATTTTCTTCCTGTATAAATGGTGACTACACCGAAGGTTAGAGGTTGGATTTTCACGTCCTTATAGCCGGTTTTCCGGAGAATAGTTGCAAAATTCTCTCCTTCCGGGAAGGCTTCAACAGATTTATTCAAATAGGTATAAGCAATTGGATCTTTAGAAATCATATTTCCCAGCCAAGGGCATACCCTTGAGGAGTAGAAGGAGTATAGCGTCTGGATGATGGAATTTTTTGGTTTGGAAAACTCAAGAATAACAGCCTTTGCTCCGGGCTTGAGTACACGCAGCATTTCAGAAAGTCCTTTTTCAAGATTCTCAAAGTTTCTTACTCCAAATCCAACGGTGATAGCGTCGAATTTATTGTCCTCAAAAATTAAATTCTCTGAATCTGACTCGATAAGTTCGATTTTTTCCTGTAGTTTTTTCTTGCGTAATTTTTCTCTACCGATCTTCAGCATATCCTCAGATATATCGATTCCGTAAACTTTAAGTGGATTGAGTCTGAGGCTGGAGATAGCCAAATCTGCAGTCCCACTCGCCACATCCAAGATCAATCGAGGTTTATCTTCTTTTAATTGGGCAACGGTTTTTCTCCTCCAATATTTGTCGACACCGAAAGAAAGAAAATGATTCAGGAAATCGTAACGCCATGCAATGCTGTTAAACATTTTGGCGACTTGCTGTTTTTTATTCAGCTTGCTATCATGGTAAGGAGTAACCGATTCCGACATCATTAAATAAGTTTCAAATGGTTTGCCTCGGCGAGAAGTTGTTCTTTTTCAACAGGCACAACACCAACTTTTTCGCAAACCAACCCTCCTGCAAGATTAGCAAGGGTAGCCATTTTAACCGGACTGGTTTTGGCAGCAAGACATAAGGCTGCAACTCCGATAACTGTATCTCCGGCTCCGGACACATCGGCAATATTTCGAATGTGCGCCGGAATCAATTCTTCATGTTTACCATCTACCAATAAAACGCCGCGTTCAGATAAGGTCAGTAATACAATTTCAAGATTGTGATCCTTCCGAATCTTTTGAACGGCTGCAATAATTTCTTTGAGATTGCCTTTTTCAAGGTCGAGTTTCATTCCTTCACGGAGTTCCTTCAGGTTTGGTTTGAAGAGACTAATATTTTTGTAATGATTGAAGTTCCTTTTCTTCGGGTCAACAGCTATTGGAATTTTATGCTTCTGTGCAATTTTCACAACCTGCTCAATAAGTTGTTTGGATATTACGCCTTTGTCATAATCTTCCATGACTATAACATCAACATCATTTTTTTCGAGAATGTTACTTATGCGGTCCAGCAAGCGTTTACGGTCTGCAACAGAAATATCTTCGTCGCGTTCTTCGTCTACCCTCAGCATCTGGTAGTTGTTCCCAATCACTCTCGTCTTACGCGTAGTTGGACGCTCCGGACTTTGAACTAATCCATCCGCAGTCATTTTCATTTGCTGAAGTATCTCAATGAAGGTGCGACCGTTCAAATCATTTCCGATAACAGAGCAAAGTATTGGATTTGCGCCTAAGGATTGAATGTTAATGGCAACATTAGCGGCGCCTCCCAGACGGTTTTCTCTTTTAGTAACTGATACAATGGGAACCGGTGCTTCAGGTGAAATTCTGTCAACTTTTCCCCAGAGGTAAGCATCGATCATAACGTCCCCGATGATGAGGACGTTCAGCTTCTTGAAATCTTCAAATAGCTGTGAAGTTGATTTTATTTTTGACTTGGCCAAGATTGTTAAATTTTAAATTCATTCAGAAAAATATAAGAATGAACACACGAATTATTTTAATTCACCGAGTGCAATTTTAATTCGCTCCATTGCTTCCTTTAGTTTTTCATCGGCCGCTGCATATGAAATACGTATATAGGCAGGCGCCCCGAAAGCGTCTCCGGTTACTGTACTTACATGGGCTTTGTGGAGGAGATACATACAAAGGTCCTTTGCATTATTAATTACAGTGTCAGCATTTTTTTTGCCGAAGTATGAACTCACATCCGGAAACACATAAAAGGCTCCCTTAGGTTCATTCACAATTAATCCCGGAATTTCTTTGAGCAATTTGATGACAAGGTTTCTTCTTCTGAGGAAAGCTTGTTGCATTTCAATGGTGGGTTTATTGAAAACGCCAAGTGCTGCCTCTGCAGCTTTTTGAGAAATGGATGAAGCAGCTGAAGTAAATTGCCCTTGAATCTTATCGCAGGCAGCAGCAATAAATTTTGGAGCGCCGATATAGCCAATGCGCCATCCGGTCATGGCATAACCTTTTGACACTCCATTTACAATAATTACCCGGTCCTTTATTTCTTCAAACTGCGCAATGCTTTCGTGTTTGTCGAGGAAATTAATATGTTCATATATTTCATCAGACAAAATATATACCTGAGGATGTTTCGCAAAGACTTTAGCAAAAGCTTGTAGTTCATCCTTTGTATAGACGCTACCTGAAGGATTACAAGGGGAAGAAAAAATAAACAGTTTGCTTTTAGGAGTGATCGCTTTCTCCAATTGCTCAGGACTGATTTTAAAATCAGTATTTATCGTTGACTGAACCGAAACTGTTACACCTTCTGCCAGCTTTACAATTTCTATATAACTAACCCAATAGGGTAGAGGTATTATCACTTCATCACCGGGATCCACAAGGCTCAACACAACATTTGCAATGGATTGCTTTGCTCCGGTAGACACAACAACCTGATCAGGGGCTATGTCCAGATTGTTTTCTCTCCTGAACTTTTCAGATATCGCTGTACGCAATTCAGCATAACCTGAAATGGGCGGATAAAAAGTGAAGCCATCGTCAATTGCTTTTTTTGCAGCTGTTCGAATATGTTCAGGCGTTATAAAATCGGGTTCGCCTAAGCTGAGGTTAATAATATCAAAACCTTTTGCAGTCAATTCTCTGCTGAGTTTCGACATTCCTATTGTTTGGCTCTCAGCAAGCGTATCGAGTCTTTTTGACAATTGTTTTTGTTCCATAAGAAGGCTGCAAACCTAAAGATTCCCTTCGAATAGGCCAAGAATGAAGCCCAAGTATTTAGCTTGAATTTTCATGAGGATTTAATTCCGGGGATCATGATAAATGCTTGATTCTGGCGAGTCTAACTGTAAAAGAGTAATTCACGATCGGTTGGACCGTCTTATTCAGAATGACCAGAACATTGTTTCATGCTATTTGTTTAAAAGTTGATTCGCAAAAATGAACCTCCACAGCTAAGGTGGAATTTTAGTATTCTTAGCTAAAACGATAATTCTCCGTTAAATTGCCTTGTCTGAAGATTTATTTTTATTTTCTTGCAAGCCAATCCACCGATTTTGGCAGAAAAATCGATTTTGGCACGAAAGTGGACTCATTAGACTGCAATCAAAATCTGGAATATTTCTGCCAGAATGTCGTTATTAACCCTTGAACTTTCCCTGAATTATGAGTGATAATAATCTCCTTAACCCTTTAGATCTCAGTAATATCATTGATGATGATTCTGAATTTATCCCCTTGCTTTCGCAAGAGGACGAAGATCAGATGAATCAACAGGATGTGCCGGACGTTCTATCAATTTTACCTCTGCGAAACACAGTCCTTTTCCCCGGTGTAGTAATTCCTATCACTGTAGGTCGTGACAAATCCATCAATCTCATCAAAGACGCCTATAAGGGTGATAAAATTATTGGAGTCGTAGCACAAAAAGATGTTGCTATTGAAGATCCAAGCTTTGAAGAATTGAACTCTGTTGGTACGGTTGCAAGTGTCTTGAAAATGTTACGGATGCCTGATGGGAATACTACCATTATCATCCAGGGTAAACGAAGATTTCGCCTTGATAAATGTGTGCAGACGGAGCCCTACATCAGATGCAGCGTGAAACCATTTCCTGAAACTAAAGGCAGCATTCAGGACAAGGAATTTATGGCAACGGTTGCTTCGTTAAAAGATCTTGCATTACAGATTATTCAGCATTCACCAAACATTCCCTCTGATGCTGCTTTTGCAATTCGCAATATAGAGAGTCAGACTTTCCTTATCAATTTCATTTCATCCAATATGAATATGGATGTGAGCACCAAACAAGAGTTGCTTGAAATTGAAGATCACAAAAAGCGTGCAACTAAAGTTCTCAGTTTATTAACGAAAGAGTTGCAGATGCTTGAGCTGAAGAACCAGATTCAGAGCAAGGTTCGCACCGACATCGATAAACAACAGAGAGAGTACTTTCTCAATCAACAGCTAAGAACAATTCAGGAAGAGTTGGGAGGATCAACACCTGATCGCGAAGTTGCCGAACTGCGTGAACGAGCAAAGACTAAAAAATGGAGTAAAGATGTTGCGGAAATTTTCCAAAAAGAATGTGACCGCATTTCAAGAATGAATCCTGCGGCGGCGGAGTATTCAGTAATATTAAATTATCTCGAGTTATTGCTCGACCTTCCCTGGAATGAGTTTACCAATGATAATTTTGATCTGAAACACGCTCAGAAAATTTTAGATAAGGACCATTATGGTCTGGAGAAAGTTAAGGCAAGAATTTTGGAATATCTCGCAGTTCTCAAACTCAAGCGCGATATGAAATCCCCGATCATGTGCTTGTATGGCCCTCCGGGAGTTGGAAAAACATCTCTCGGAAAATCTATTGCCAAAGCATTGGGAAGAAAATATGTGCGTATGTCTTTAGGCGGATTAAGAGATGAAGCTGAAATCAGAGGGCATCGTAAAACATACATTGGTGCAATGCCGGGCCGCATTATTCAAAATCTGAAGAAGTCTAAATCCAGCAATCCGGTTTTTGTTCTTGATGAGGTTGATAAACTTGGAAATGATTTTCACGGTGACCCCTCATCAGCTTTATTGGAAGTATTGGATCCGGAACAAAACAACACCTTCTATGATAATTACGTGGAGATAGACTATGATCTTTCTAATGTATTATTCATTGCTACAGCTAATTCCTTAAGCCGCGTACAACCGGCTCTCATGGATAGAATGGAGATTATCGAAATCAACGGGTACACGTTGGAAGAAAAAACGCAGATTGCCATAAAGCACCTGATGCCAAAGCAACTGGAGGCGCACGGCGTAAAGAAAGATCAGATTAAAATTTCCGCAAAGCTCATTGAATATATTATTGAGAATTATACACGGGAGTCAGGCGTGCGTGGACTTGAAAAGAAACTTGCGTCGGTCGTTCGTGGTGTGGCAAAGCAAATAGCCATGGAGGAAAAGTATAATCCGGTGCTTGTGGAGGAAGATATTCACCGAATCCTTGGAGCAACCATTTTTCACTCCGATAAAAAACAAAGTAATGAAGTTGCAGGCGTTGTTACGGGACTGGCCTGGACCGCAGTTGGTGGTGATATACTCTTCGTTGAAGCCAGTATCAGCAGGGGAAAGGGCAAACTTACTTTAACAGGTAATTTAGGGGATGTGATGAAAGAGTCTGCTGTGATCGCTTTGGCGTATCTAAAAGCTCATGCTCATGAATTGAATCTGGATTATCGCGTATTTGATCAATGGGATATTCATATTCACGTCCCTGAAGGTGCAACTCCAAAAGACGGTCCTTCGGCAGGGGTAACTATGTTAACGGCGCTTGCTTCTGCATTCACGCAACGAAAAGTTAAGAATGGTCTTGCCATGACGGGGGAAATTACTCTTCGCGGAAAAGTGTTGCCGGTTGGTGGAATTAAAGAGAAAATTCTTGCAGCACGTCGTGCAGGGATAAAAGATATTATCTTATCCGCAGAGAATCAGAAGGACATCGATGAGATCTCAAAGGAATACCTGAAAGATCTACGCTTTACTTATGTAAAAGAGATGATCGATGTAATTGAATTTGCCCTGACAAAGGAAAAGGTGAAGAATCCTCTTGATGTCCGTTATTTTCCGGAATCAAAATCAGATAAAAATGGCTTTGAAGAAGTTCCCGTAAAGGAAATTCAAAGTCAACTTGTAAAAGGGAAAATATCCAAGCGATAGTTACTTGCATAAGCATGCCATCATGCATGATTTATTTCTAGTTAAATATTTTTTAATCAATGCATGATTTCCTATGGAAAAATTAAAAACTGCATTAATCGCCGGTAGCACAGGCTTAGTTGGACGTGAATTGTTGATTTTGTTGGTTGAAAATCCGGCTTACGAAAAGGTAATCGCACTTGTCAGAAAAAAGAATGCATATCAGCATGAGAAGTTAATTCAGGTTGAGACGGACTTCAATGATTTAGCGACGATAAGTTCTAGTTTTAGGGGAGTAAATGACGTTTTTTGTTGTCTGGGAACAACAATGAAAAATGCCGGTAGTAAAGATGCTTTTCGAAAAGTAGATTTTGAATACCCTGTTAATCTGGCAGGCTTGGCTGAAAAAAACTCATGTACCGGTTTTTATTGTATAAGTGCAATGGGTGCTGATTCCAAATCCCGTGTTTTCTATAATCGTGTAAAAGGTGAAATGGAGCAGAAGGTTTCCGGATTCAAAATCCCTTCCATATATTTTTTCCGGCCATCATTACTGATCGGATACCGCGAAGAAGTGAGAGCGGGAGAGAGAATGGCTATTGCACTTTTCAGAGCTTTAGCCTTTATATTTTGGGGTCCATTAAAAAATCTGAAGGGAATACCAGCCGCCATGGTAGCTGCGGCTATGATGAATGCTGCCGATAAACCTGAACAAGGTAAGCACACGGTTCTATCCGGAGCCATGCAATAATTTCCAGCTTTATTCTGCTGAAATTTTCTTGCGGTCTTTTAAAATTATTTTGTAAAATTTTAGAGTAGCAGCCTATGCGTTCATCGAAACGAGGAATTCTTCATTAGATTTCGTTCCGCGCATTTGTGTGAGTAAAAATTCCATAGCTTCCAACGGATTCATGTCTGCAAGATGATTTCGCAGGATCCACATTCGCTGTAAAGTTTCTTTGTCAAGTAGCATATCCTCACGACGCGTGCTGGAAGCCACCAAATCAATAGCAGGGAATATCCGCTTATTAGAAAGTTTTCTGTCAAGTTGAAGTTCCATATTACCGGTACCTTTGAATTCTTCAAAGATTACCTCGTCCATACGCGAACCGGTATCAATAAGCGCGGTGGCAAGGATTGTAAGGCTACCTCCATTTTCGATCTTTCTGGCAGAACCAAAAAATCTTTTAGGTTTATGCAAAGCGTTAGCTTCAACACCACCTGAAAGTACTTTTCCGCTTGCCGGAGCTACAGTATTATATGCACGAGCTAAGCGTGTGATTGAATCCAATAGAATGACAACATCATGTCCGCATTCGACCATACGCTTAGCCTTCTCAAGGACGATATTGGCAATTTTAACGTGGCGTTCTGCAGGCTCATCGAACGTAGAGGCAACAACCTCGGCTTTTACGCTTCTTGCCATGTCCGTAACCTCTTCAGGACGCTCATCAATCAGAAGAATGATCATGTACACTTCCGGGTGATTGGCGGCAATGGCGTTGGCCACATCCTTAAGGAGCATTGTTTTACCGGTCTTCGGCTGGGATACTATCAATCCTCTCTGACCTTTTCCAATAGGAGTGAAGAGGTCCATGATTCGTGTGGAGAACGTCGTGTTCGAGCCGCTGAGATTTAGCTTTTCCTGAGGAAATAATGGCGTGAGGAAATCAAAATGGATTCGATCCCTAACGATTGCAGGATCCTGTCCATTGATGAAGTCAACTTTTACAAGAGGGAAATATTTTTCACCTTCACGTGGAGGACGTACCATTCCTCGCACAGTATCACCCGTTTTGAGTCCAAATAATTTTATCTGTGATTGAGAAACATATACATCATCAGGAGATGTCAGGTAATTAAAATCGCTTGAACGTAAGAACCCGAATCCATCCGGCATAGTTTCCAATACCCCCTCAGCTTCAATGATCGAATCAAGTTCAGTTGGAATTTCTACAACCGGTGCCGGACTTTGACGATGTCTGAAATTGCGGTCAGCTTCGGCTGGTCTTGGTGGTAATGGGCGATTTGGGCTTTCCTGACGTGGAGTAGGCGCTACAGGCGTAGGTGTCGAAACAACAGGTGCAGGAGCAGGACGGGTTGCCGGAACCTTAACACTTGGTTCTAAAACGACAGTTTCGGTTTTGGTTTTCCCATCAGTCTTTGCAGGAATAACCCGCTTGCGTTTTGGTCTTCCTTTTGATGAACCTTTTGATTCTTCTTCTTCATCCTCTTCCTCTTCTTCGACTTTTTCTTCTACAGCCTTTGCAGCAGCTTTGGATTCCTTTACGGAGACTTTTTCTGCCGGTGCAAATTTTGAAACAAGAGACTCCTTAATTGAGTTGCTCGCTTGCGGATTCAGGGCTTGTTGGTCGAGGATTTTGTAGATGAGTTCCTGTTTACGAAGTTCATCGTAATTTGGAATGCTCATTAAACGTGCAATTTCTTTTAGCTCGTTCACGAGCTTGTCATTTAATTCTAGAATATCGTACATGAAAAAATTTTGGATTTTATTAGCGAATAGTCAGGATAACTTCGCTTGGTATATTGCTTATTTGCCCCATAAACAGGACATCAAATCATAAGAATTAATAAGATAAAATTGAGTTTGTTGAAACCGTAAGATGAACGGGGGAAATGCCGGGCGGAAACATAAAAAATCCGCAACGGAGATTATTTATTAGGCAAGTATACGCTCTTTTGAGAACTTGTACAACAAATGTAAAAAATATTATTCAATTATTATATTTTATCTGTAACGATACTTTAGCTAATATTGTTTCGTGATATTATTATAATGAATTCCCTTCAAATCTTCATAAAATCCTATGATTCAGCGCTCACAGTCGGTATTTCTACTTATAGTTGTGGTAATTTCAATGGTACTTTTGAAGGTTCCTGTGTATGAACTTCATGATTTCGCCGCTTCCGGAACGGTCGGGAAAGTGACCTCGTTTAACATCATGGATAATACCTTATTGGTTATACTTAATAGTGCCATCGGGCTAATTGCATTCATCACAATCTTTCTATATAAATGGAGGAATGTCCAAATCCGTTTTTGCAACATCAATCTCCTGCTCACCTGTCTGCTCATTGCACTCTTGTTTTTCGTGGCCGACACGATGTCTTCAAATATGAATCAGCGCGTTCAATACCGTTATGGAAGTTACCTTCCACTCATTGAATTGGTGTTTTTATTTCTTGCAAGCCGTGCTGTGAAAAAAGATGATGATCTGGTTAAATCGGCTGATCGCTTGCGCTAAATTACTCGATAGCTCCTCGTAGTCCTAATTCAATCACTTTTACCTCTTCGATTTTCTTCCCGTTTATTTGAAATTTCAATAAGGTCCTGATCTTGTGAAATCCATGCTTACCGGCTGCACCGGGATTCATGTGCAGCAAATGATTCACTCTGTCGGGAATTATTTTCAGAATGTGAGAGTGGCCGCAGATAAAAAGATCAGGTTTTAAGTTTGAAATTTGTCTTCTCACCTCAGGAAAATAGCTTCCCGGATACCCGCCAATATGTGTCATAAATACTTTTACCTCCTCACATGTGAAAACAAGATCATGGGGATGCATGCTTCTGATTTCTGTGCCGTCAATATTTCCAAAAACAGCTCTGTAGGTTTTCACTTTGCTAAGCGTATCCGAAACTTTAGCGTCTCCAATATCTCCGGCATGCCAAACTTCATCGCAATCGCTCAAATGGCTTAGAATCCTCTCATCCAGATAACCGTGAGTATCGCTTAGCAATCCGATCTTTGTCAATGTATGAGGAGTAAATAGATTTAAAGAATATTAGCTATTCGCAGGAATTCAAATAAGTTCAATGTCTTTATTCATAATCCATCCAACATTTCCATTGATAAGTTTGATTTTTTTCCAATCATTCAGTTCGTCAAGAAGTTCAACTTTGATTCCTTCATGGATGATAAATAAATCATTTCCCTTCAGGTCCGGAGAGCTTTTTACATACACACTCGGGGACATGACAATGGCAGACTCTTCAAGGTGAGTTTTTGAATAACTTTTGGAAGCTATTAAAAAGGAAAAAAGAGAAAGGGATAAAAATGCAAGGGATAATACAAATCCGGTTTTTCTGAGACTCACGGAGTATCCAAACAAATACATCAGTGAAGCAATCAGACTAAACCAGAGCAGCACAATAAAGAGCTTACTCCAGTCATTCGATGACAGGAGATTTGTCAGAGAATCGAACCAGCGTTTGTAAAAAATTTGTGGTACGGGGTCTACCTTATCTACAATTTTTAGTGTGGCAATTTTTAAATTGAATTGTGCTTCCTCGTCCTTCGGATCCATTTTTAAAGCACGCTCATAATTTAATATTGAACGGGGAATGTTGCCGGATTTGTAATATGCATTTCCCAAATTAAAATACAATTCTGAGGCGAACTGACCTTCTTTAAGAAGGTCATTATATAGTTCAATTGCTTTTTCGTAGTTCTTTTCCTGATATGCGATATTTGCCTGATGGTAAATATCGAGATGATTAGGAGAGGCATGACTTGAATAATTCATGCTCAGCAAAGCAACAAAAACATATATTAAATAATATTTGGTTTTCATAAGCTTATGATCTTGCCGATAGTTCTATTTTGGAAATTGCTTCCAAGGCCTGTTTGTAAAGATTTTCGTGACTTTCACCTTGAGCACCTGCGAATCGTGCAAACTCGCATTTGTCAATGGTTTCGGTAAATTCAGTCACCAATGCAGAATCAACATGGATATTTAAAAGTGCTTCTGTTGTAGTTTCTTTTGAAAGGTCGGCGACAGGAATCTGAAGTTTATCACTGATAAAGCCCCACATGGCTTTAGAGATTTCGTCGAGGAATTTTTCTTTTTCATTCGAGGCGAGCAATTTTTTAGCAGCGGCTAATCTTTTCTGAGCTACTTTATTTGCCCTCTTGCTTTTTAATAATCCGGTTTTTCCTTTCATGCCTTCCTGGCGTCTTCTCACCAGGAGCATTCCTGCAAAAATCAGAAAAGGCGCCGTCAAGAAAGAATAAAATAATTTGGAACCGAACACGGGTTGGTATTCCTTTACAAATTCCGGATCACGGGTTTTAATAAACAGAATGTCTTTTCCAAGTAATTGAATGTCTGATTTGTTGACTCCGCTTCCGCTAACAACAGTCATAGATTCATCACCTTTATTTACCTTGATAATAATTTCCGGAGAAGGTATTTCCTGATAGGCTTTTTTGTCAAGATCGAAGAAAGCAAAGTCCGCAATAGGTATTTTATATTCTCCTGCATTTCTCGGGATCAAAAGGTATTCTATAGTTTTAGTTCCCGTCACACCTGCTGTTGTTGCATTGAGATTGGAATTTTCCTTTGGATCGTAAGTCTCAAAATCAGGCGGGAAAGTGATGGAAGGAGGGTCTATGAGTTTGATATTCCCTTTACCGCTAATTTTAATTTTCAGGGTGACGGGTTCATGAGCTTTGAGTTCCTTTTTATCAACCGAAACCTCAAAATTTAATTTTCCCACAGCTCCATTAAATGAAGCAGGTGCATTGTCAGGGAGAGCTTTTACGTTTATTTTAACCGCTTCCCCTTTCAAGGGAACTTTCACATCTTTCACACCGGAATTAAATGGATTATTGAAGAATGGGTCATTGAAGAACTGGTCGAAAGGATCGTTGTTTCTTCCTTGCCGCTTCACCTGAATACGTGCTATAACTTCACCATTCATCGCATCGACGGTAAGTGTACCGCTGCGTTGAGGGAAGAGAACCATTTTTTTGATGTCAGCGACATTGTAGGCGACACCGTCAAGGTTTTCTTGTCTGAACTGAAGTTGTTGTGGCATAGCTATATCCTGACTCCAGAAACCATTCATGGATGGGATTTTTTCTACCGAATAATTTACCAGAGCGACTTTTGTATATAAGCGGTAAGTTACCACTACGGCTTCACCTTGATAGACATTTGCCTTGTCGACAAAAGTTTTGAGGAAAACATTTTTGCTATCGGCAGTATTCTGTTGAGTGGACCCTTGATTACCTTGTTGAGATTGTGGCTGTGAAGAGCCTTTCACCACATTAATAGAAAGTGCATTGCTTAACACCTTTCCCGCACTACCTGAAATTTCTGCTGCGCCGATTTTGAAGGTTCCTTCATTCACAGCCTGCAATACGTACGTAAATGAGAGTGTCTGAGAGAAATTGCCATTTACAATTTGGACGCTGCTGCTTTGATTGGGCCCCATGAGCACACTGAAATTAGCAAAGTCCGGTGCGCGGAAGTTTTTACCGGTTCCCGTAAAAGTGAATGTCACTTGGAATTGATCTCCAACAGAAACAGTTGAGGAAGACGTAGTAGCAGTTAGTTTTTCATTTTGTGCATAGAGAGGGAATGCCTGAAAATTTATCCATATCAGTGACAGGTAAAAAAACCAATGAGCTATTTTATTTAATCTTTTCATGGTTGTTTAATCACCTCAGCTGATTTGATTGTGATTATTATCAGTATTAATTTGATGTTTATTATTAGTCCACTCTTGTCGCGTAATGCCGTATTGAACACACGTGGTATCATGATCAATAAATTCATTTTCAAAGGTCATTCCGGTCTTTTTCAGGATCGCAATGCTTGCATGGTTTTCCTTGGTAGCCCGGCCTATTATTTTACTTAAGGAGAGATTGTCAAAGCCATATTCCAAACATTTTGCAGCTGATTCATAGGCGATACCCTTAGCTCTGAACACAGGCATGATTCTGTAACCAAGATCAACCTCGTTTGTTGGTTCTAAATATTTCAATCCGCACCAGCCGGCATATTCATTGCTTTTTTTATCTATTATTGTAAAGCGCCCCATTTTATATTTTTCAAACTGATTGTAATTCAGGATAAGCTCTTTTGCCTCCTGAATATTTCTGAAAGGCCTGTCTCCGGTGTTTGGGTATACATCTTCAGCAAGATTCAACTCATACATTCCTTCAGCATCTTCAAGCCTCATTGGTCGAAGGAGCAGTCTTTTTGTATGAAGTTCAAAAGTCATAGATTCTCTGCTGTTTTCATTTATTGTTAAATGGAATTACCATTTTTTATCAATGGAGATTTTTGTGGCATCTTTTTTAGTTAATTTCTTTTGAGTCTTTTTCTCGTCATTATTGAGCGCCTGCAGGATTTTTTCAGCATCCTCTTTTGAAATTTCATTTTTACTTTTCTGAGCGGATTTCTGTTCTTCTTTTCCTTCCTCGTTCTGCTTAGCCTGATCCGACTCTTTATTTTCCTGGTTTTCCTGCTTGTCTTTATTTTGATCTTGATTCTGCTGATCCTTATTTTCCTGTTTGTCTTTATTATCTTTATTATCCTTGTTGTCCTTATTTTGTTGTTGCTGCTGCTGCTGTAATTTTGCCTGCGCGTATGCTAAATTATAACGGGTATCGTTATCTTTTGGATTTAATTTTAATGAATTTTTGTAAGCATCAATACTTTCTTTGAATTTATCTGCTTTCAGATAAGTGTTTCCCAGATTGTGAAACGCTTTCGCCTTATTTTCATCACTAATTCCTTTATCCAACAGCAAGGACTGGTATTGAGTAGCAGCCTCATCCATTTTATCTTGCTTATAATAGGAGTTTCCCAAATTGTATTTTCCGGGAACGGAATTTTTATTTTTCTCTAAGGATTTTTTATACTCTACTTCCGCTTCGCTGTATTTCTTCGTCTCGTATTTTTCATTGCCTTCTTTTATCAGCTTCCTTTCTGATTGGGCCATCAATATTCCGGGTGCTATAAAAAATAAAAACACCCAAAATAGTGGATATGCCATTTCAGAGAAAATCAGGAATGAAATTCTTTGGTTAATATTTATTTGTTTTTCAGATCGCATCAGCTCGTACAAGGTAAATGTTTATTGATCAATTTTGTTTTTCTTTTCTCCAAACAAGTCAATTTTGTCCAATCGAGGGTTTCTTCTCTGACTAATGAGGGAGTCAAGGAAGAGCAGGAGCAGAGCGGCACCCAGAAAGTACTGGAATCTGTCTTCGTACCCGGTAAATTGTTTTACGCCGAAACTTTTCTTTTCCATCCCGGCAATCTGGCTTAGAATTTTGGATAGTCCATCGTCACTATTTGTTGCTCTTATATATTGCCCCTTTCCTTCGGCTGCGATCTTTTCGAGTGTAAGTTCATCTAACTTGGTTAATACGGTATTGCCATCCTTATCCTTAATAAAGTCAATTTGAGCTCCGTTTCGATAAACCGGTATTGGGGCTCCGTCGGGTGAACCGAAGCCTATAGTATGTATGACGATTCCTTCTTCATTGGCTTTTTTAGCTGCTTCAACTGCATCGTCTTCGTGGTTTTCTCCGTCTGTTATAATAACCAATGCTTTGTGTTTATTATCCTGGCCGACATAGGACTTCATAGCTAGTTCGATAGCTGAGCCAATTGCTGTTCCTTGTGTTGGAATGATGTCTGAATCAATGGTGGACAAAAATAATTTAGCAGCAGCATAATCAGAAGTGATTGGTAATTGGACATAGGCATGTCCTGCAAATATAATTATTCCAATTCTGTCATTTTCCAATTGATCAATGAGTCTGCTGATGGATTGCTTAGCACGTTCCAATCTGGTTGGTCTGATGTCTTCTGCATTCATGCTATTTGATACATCCAATGCAATAATTACGTCAACTCCTTCTCGTTTTACTTCTTCGAGTTTTGTCCCCAGTTGAGGGTTTGCCCACGCAATCACCAAGAGTGTATAGGAGAAAATGAAAAGTATAAATCGCATTACCGGCTTTACTTTTGATTGAGTCCTTGTAAGTTTTGCCACCAGCTTCGCTTCGCCAAATCGTTTGAGTGATTTTCTTCGCGTATAGACGGCGAGGAGAAATACCATCAGAATTACCGGAATCGCCAGCAATGCATACAAATGATCAGGATGTGCAAATCTGAGCATGATCAGGGAATTGATTTTAGAATTGAATTCCTTAAGAGAATATCAAGTCCAAGTAAAACAAGTGCAAGCAGAATCAGCGGGTAAAACTCTTCCGATTTATTTCTGAATTCTGTGACATCAATCTTCGTCTTTTCTAATTTATCTATATCTGAATAAATATCTTTCAGTTGGGTGGTGCTCGTTGCTCTGAAATATTTTCCTCCTGTTTCTTCTGCAATTTGACGCAATGCCGCCTCGTCTATCTGCACTTCGACATTTTGGTACTGAATGCCGAATGGTGTGTTAAAGGGATATGGCGCCATTCCTCTTGTTCCGACTCCAATGGTATAAACTCTTATGCCAAATGTTTTCGCAATTTCACCGGCTGTTTCCGGAGCAATGGATCCTGTATTGTTTACGCCGTCAGTGAGTAGGATTATAACTTTACTTTTTGCTTTGCTTTCTCTTATTCTGTTAACGGCAGTTGCCAGTCCTTCTCCTATTGCTGTTCCATCTGCGAGCATTCCGGATTCAATACCATTAAATAGATTTTTTAGGACGGCATGGTCAGTCGTAAGAGGACATTGAGTAAAACTTTCTCCGCTAAAAACAACCAGTCCGATACGATCATTCGGTCTCGCATCAATAAAATTTTCGGCGACCTTTTTTGCCGCTTTAATTCGGTTTGGCTTAAGGTCTTCAGCCAGCATACTCGCCGAGATATCAAGAGAGATTACTATATCAATACCTTCTGTGGTCACATTCTGGCCACTGGAACTGGATTGAGGTCTTGCCAAAGCAACAACGATCGCAGCAATTGCCAACATTCGAAGGATAAAGGGAACTATTAAAAAACGCTGTCTAAAAGAAGGCGTATAGCCTTCAAGGATTGGGAATGCAGAGAATCGCAGGTAGCTCGGTTTCTTTTTTACTATGTAAATATGGATCCCGATCATGAATGGAATCAGAAATAAGAGCCAGAGATAAAATGGTTCTGCAAATTGAATACCCGGCATCATGATTCCACCTCCTTCCTGCTAAAATCTGCCTGAACGACAGGACGTGTTCCATTTATAAAATCGTAAGCGTAGCCCATTGTCTTTTCATTTTCATCCGGCATGGGTACGAGCTTGGCGAATTTTACCAGGTCAGCTGTGTGAAGAATAAATGCAAGTTTTCCTGCCAGACTTTCATTCATTTTAATTCTGTGGATTCGCTCCAGCGTTTCATCTGAGGTAAGCTCAAGTGCGTTGATATCATAGCTTCGTTCGATGTATTCGCGTAAAATATCTGATACATTGCTGTGATAAAGTTTAAACAAACCTTGCTGCCATAATTTCTCCGATTCTGTTTTTCTTAATGCTTCAAGTGCGAGTTCATGTGCAGGCCGGCTTGGGATTTTTGGAAGCAGAGGTGCATCAGGTTTCTTTCTTCTTTTCCAAAGATATACACCCAGCCAAACAAATCCGATTATCAGAATAGCAATGAGGACATATAGCAGGATTTCCTGCCATGTAATAGGTACGGTAAGAGGCGCCTTGATATCCTTAATTGCTTGTGTGGTATCTATGGGAATAGTTTTTACACTTATTAAAAAAGCTTCTGTGAAGAACGTGTCAGTCTGTCCCGTTTCCTTATTGAGATTAGTGAATTTAAATGGTTCCACTGCATAGAATCCTGAATCGAAACTTGTAGCCCGGAGTGATTGTGAAAAGGTTGTACTGCTTTTATCGGAAGCAATGAGGGTATCGATATTTCCTCTGGAAACAATTTCTATCCCATTCAGTGTGTCAGGAAACACCGGAAAATCTACGTGCACACCTGTAGGTACATTAGCTCTCAATTCAATTTTAAATTGTTCACCTATTCGGATCTGATTGGTGTCAGGCTGTGCAGAAACGACGATTGGAGCTGCAGGTAAGGCAGCAAAGAGGGAAGAACAAGCAATGAATAGCAGTAGACAGCACGATGCCGTCACAATGCCAAGCTTTAATAATTTGCATTTCATTTGTCTGATTGACACAATCATAATTTCCAATTCCGATTCATTTGGTGAATCTATATTATGCACGCGTACCTCTTTTTTTGAATAGGGTCATTAATGGCTGCACATACGATTGATCGGTACGAATTGCACAATGATCAACACCGCTGCGAGTAAAAGTATCTGATAACTTTTTCTCCCAGATCAGCCATTGTTTTTTATAGGCCATCCTGAAACTTTCAGAGTGGGTGTCAACATAAAGTAATTTACCTGTTTCCGGATCTTGCATGTGGACAAGTCCGATGTCCGGTAGTTCTTTTTCATGCTGGTCATAAATTCTCAGCGCAACGACATCGTGTTTCTTATTGGCTAATTTTAATGCATCATCAAAAGACTGATCCATAAAATCGGAAATAACGAAACAGATACTTTTTTTCTTAATGACATTTACTACATAACGCAATCCTTCAGAAATATTGGTTTTTGTATGAACCGGTTCGAAGTTGATGAGCTCTCTGATGATCCTAAGAATATGCGACTTTCCTTTTTTAGGAGGGATAAATTTCTCAATCTTATCACTGAAAAAGATTAAGCCAATCTTATCATTATTTTGAATTGCGGAGAAGGAAAGCACTGCACAAAGTTCCGTAAGTAAATCTTTTTTGAACTGTGTTTTCGTACCAAAATCTCCGGAGGCGCTCACATCAACTAAGAGCATAACGGTGAGTTCTCTCTCCTCTTCAAAGATTTTTACAAATGGATGGCCAAAGCGGGCAGTTACATTCCAGTCGATTGATCGGATATCATCTCCGGGCATATATTCCCTCACTTCACTAAAGGCCATACCTCTTCCTTTGAAGGCACTGTGATACTCACCCGAAAATATATGGGCTGAGAGTCCTCGCGTCTTGATCTCGATTTTTCTGACCTTCTGTAATAATTCTGTTGTTTCCATTCTGATTCTGTAAACTTGATTCATGCCCGGCGATAAAATAAGCCGGGCATTTCCGACATCTTATCTAATGAAAGCGATTATGGAACTTCAACAGCATTTAGAATTTCATTGATGATGTGTTCGCTGGTCACATTCTCTGCTTCGGCCTCATATGTTAGTCCTACACGATGACGTAATACATCATGACAAATTGCACGAACATCCTCCGGAATAACATAACCACGTCTCTTGATAAATGCATACGCTTTTGCTGCAAGAGCCAGGTTAATACTGGCACGTGGAGAACCACCGTAGCTGATTAATTGTTTTAGCCTTCCCAAATTGTATTCCTCAGGCATACGAGATGCGAAAACGATATCGACAATATATTTTTCAATTTTTTCATCCATATACACTTCACGGACCATTGATCTGGCCTTGATGATTTGTTGCGGACTGATTACCTGCGTAACTTTAGGAAAATCCATACCAATGTTTTGGCGAATAATCATTTTCTCTTCTTCTTTGCTTGGATAACCGATGACAACCTTTAGCATAAATCGATCGACCTGTGCTTCAGGCAAAGGATATGTTCCTTCCTGTTCAATTGGATTTTGCGTTGCAAGTACCAGGAAAGGTTCTTCCAAAGAAAAAGTTGAATCACCGATAGTGACTTGCCTCTCCTGCATTGCTTCAAGCAAGGCACTTTGAACTTTCGCCGGTGCGCGATTAATTTCATCAGCAAGAATGAAATTGGCAAAGATCGGCCCTTTGCGTACTTTAAATTCTTCCTGCTTCTGGCTGTAGATCATCGTACCTATTAAATCGGCCGGCAATAAATCGGGAGTGAATTGTATCCGACTGAATTTTGCCTGGATGGAAGATGCGAGGGATTTAATAGCGAGAGTTTTTGCCAGTCCCGGAACTCCTTCCAATAATATGTGACCATTTCCGAGCAGACCAATCAAAAGTCGTTCAGTCATATATTTTTGTCCGATGATCACTTTTCCAAGTTCCATCATGAGCATATCAACAAAGGCTGACTCTTGTTGAATTTTTTCGTTTATTTCTTTAATGTCCATATGATTGATTTAATTCAAGAATTTCCAAATTTACACTTGATTATCAAGTAGTTGTATTTCGATTCGCAGGCTTTGGCAGATTGATTCAGAGGCAAATATCAATAAAAATATTATTTTTCAGACTGCAATTTTATTCATTTATGTATGAATGTTAAATGAAAGAGGAGGTTAAAAATTGTTAAGACATTAAAGCAATTTTTCCTGTGAAAACTGATTTTTCTGATCAGCAATTCGGTTTAATATAATTAGCAGGACTGAGATGGCCAGTCCCGGAAATACAACGAGCCACCATGCACTAAATTGTTCACGACCTGCAGCCATCATTGATCCCCAGCTAACTGTGCCCGGCGATAATCCTATTCCCAGAAAGGACAATCCTGCTTCAGCAAGTATGGCTCCGGCAATACCAAATATAATTCCCACACGTACCGGAATAAAAGCATTTGGAAGAAGGTGACTAAATATTTTTCTGGAATTGCTTAATCCCAGGGATGTAGCGGCCTCTATAAAGCCCGTGGATTTTAATCGAATAAATTCTGCACGAACCATTCTGGCAATGCCTGTCCAGGATGTGAAACCAAGTATTATAATCAGGCTCATTACGGAAGGCCGCGATATTGCAGCCAGTGTGATGATCAAAATCAAGCGTGGAACGGATAAAAACAATTCTATAAATCTTGAGAGAAGTGTGTCAACCGGAATATACCATGATTTTTGTGTGCTGTCTTTGCTGATTTTTTTTAATCTTAAGTTAAAGGGGAGTAAGAGAATAAAGACAAACAAAATTATTTTGAGGAAAGTAAAGTAAGCAGGGACATTTTCACTCTCTGTGGGGCCTATAATTTTTTCCGGAATAATAAAAATGTAAAATCCTGCCGGTACTACGAGAAGCAAGGAAATCAACAGGCTTGTTCTGCTGACTCGAATTGTTCTGTCTCCAAAAAAACCTGCCAATGAACCAATGCATATTCCAATAAATGATGCAATGAGTATGGTGAAGAATCCGATGAACAAGGAGAGTCTTGTGCTGTAAATCAGACCTGCCAAAACATCTGCTCCGGTTTTCGTTGTTCCCAGCCAGTGTCGGGATCGCCAGGAAATCGGTTTTAGTTCCGATGTGGATATATCTGCGATTGCCCATTGTTTTCCTAAAGGTGAAGCATAATTGTAATTGAGAAGATCACTCGATGAGGCATCATAGGGAATAGGGGCAAAAATCTGAACATCACTTTTAACGGCTTGCCAGTTGACCGCTTGTCTCAACATGGAAAATTCACTGCCATTATCCCTGATGATCACATAGGCGGATTTTTGAAAGGCAGGAAAGGACCAGCTACCATCCTGCAACATGAATAAAGGTTCTCTATTTGCAATGACGGGAGCAAACAAGGCAACAAAAATGTACAATTGAAAAATTCTTCTAAGCCAAAGCGGCTGATCCTTCAGCCGAAAAATATTTTTCAATGCGGTCCAAACAGTCTTTATGGTTTTCATGAAGCTGTTTTTTTAGAAAATGAAATCCGTGGATCAGCCACAGCATAAAGTAAATCGCTGATAAGAAATCCTGCCATGGTAATAAGGCCGGTCAGAAAAAAGACCGCGATCAGAACAGGATAATCTTTCGCATCAATACTTTGATAAATCGTGAGACCCATACCGGGAATGCTGAAAATAGTTTCCAGTAAAATCGACCCGCCAACGGCAGAAGGAAAAGCTGAAGAAAATACGGTGATGACAGGAATAAGGGTGTTTCTAAATGCGTGCTTGCCAACATCTGTTTTTTCCGGAAGTCCTTTTGCTCTGGCAGTCTTGATAAAATCCTGCTTGAGGACATCGCTGATCGTTACACGAAAAATACGACTTAGGAATGCGAGAGATGAATAGGTATAACAAATGGTTGGGATAACGAGATAGGGTACTGTCATCCTGATTTTTTGGATCCATGAAATTCCAGCAGGGAATCCTCCTGCAGGTTGAACACCGGATGCGGGAAAAATGTAGAACATATCAGGATTAGAGAATATCATCAATAAGACTGTGGCAGTCCAAAAGACCGGCAGTGAGAAAAGTAAAATCAGAATTGTATAACTGGTTTTTGAAAAAAGTGATTCTGGATGTTGAACTGAGTATAATCCGATAGGAAGACTGATCAGATAAGCAAGTGTCACGGAGAACAAAGCAAAAAAGAGCGACCATCCAATGCGGCTGGAGATAAGATCTGAAACTTTTTGTCCGCTTGAATAGGAAATTCCAAAATCGCCACGTAAAATACCTTTTGATGATAAATTGTCTCCAAACAACCAGCGATGAAACTGATTGTCAGAATGAAAATGCAGGAATGGAACAAATTTTTTCCACGAACCTACCTTGTTATCAAAAACAGATTTTGGGTTTTCCAGAGATCCGATACTCAGGTAAAATAGCGGAATGTCCAGTCCAAGTCGATGAGTCCAATAGCTTCGTTGATCCGTCATCTCTCCTGCATCTTGATGGTATTGAGTGTCAGGACCCATCATCATCCTGTCTACAGGGTCTCCCGGAGCAAGATGTAGAAGCATAAATGAAAGCAACACCAGCAATAATAGTGTTGGGATAAAGAAAATGATTCGCTTGAGCAGATAACTGCGCATGGATTCAAATATACAAGAGCAAGTGCAACAAACTACCTTACTTTTGTACAAATTATTCAGCGGTTGTTGACAATAATTTGAAGTTATTCAATAATAATCCCGGCCGATCAGCAAAGAGGGAGACATTTCCGAATCTTTTGTGTACAAGATTTCTACGCATACTGCAAAAGAGGAAGACATAAGGTTGGTCATCATAGATCATTTCCTGAAAACGCATAATCATCTTATTTCTTTTTTCAATATTGATTTCTGTTTTAATTGAATCGATGAGTGCATCGCTTTCAGGATTTCCAAAACCGGAGTAGTTTGATCCATTGTTTAGCCATGACTTTGTATGCCAGAGTTGGGAAAAGTCTTCAGGAAATGATGTTCCGCCCCAACTACCAAGAAGCATATCAAAATCATGCTGCCTGGCTTTTTCCATATATACGCGTAAGTCTACAGGCATGAGTTCAGTTTTTATTCCAGCCTTTGCATAGGATTCTGCTATTAAAGTAGCCATATCTTTCCAGTCGGGGCTACTGTTCATATAGATCAGTTCAACTTTCAAAGGTGTTTTAATTCCATCAATTAATTTGTCCAGGATTCCATCAGCATCTGAATCTGTCCAGCCGGACTTATTGAGCATTAAGACAGCAGTGTCAATATTTAGCTCAATTGCTTTTAAGGAAGAATTAAATTCCGGTTTTAAGGGAGATACATTGCTGATCATTCTTTTGCAATAGGAACTGTATTCTTTGTAGACAACTTTGGTGAGATTATCGACCGGAGTGAGAAAGGCAAATGCACGTCTCACGTTTTTATCAGTAAATAGTTTGGCTCTCTTGGTGTTTTCCGGTTTTTCATTGAATGACAGAAAAGTGTAATTGTAAGTCAAGGATAAGACATGATGGTAATTTGCACTGACAGCCGGATTAGAAGCAAGCGTAATAAACGAACCCATGGAAAGATTGGTGGAAACATCCAGGGTTTGAGTTTTAAATTCAAGTTGAACAGAGTTTTCGTCCTTGTTGACTTTATAGATAATTTTTTCCGGGTAGGACAACATTCTGGAATCCTTTGAATTGGCCGTCCAATGATTTTTCTTTTTGATGATGGTGACCGACTGTCCGGCTTCCCAATTGACCACTTTGTAGGCACCGAGACCGTTTAAGTATTCCGGAATTCTTCCATACTTGTCATCATTAAAATTTTGAGCCCAGTCCAGGAGAGCTTTTTCATTTTCAGGACGAAAGCTACTGTCATCAAACTGTTCAAAGGAAAAATTATTCAAGATATTTTTAGGATCATGAAAGGAACTCTGCATGATACAGAAGCTGGTTACGAAGGACATGTTCTGGATATTGTTTTCCTTCATTATCATAGTGAATTTTTCCGAGTCCCTGCTATCCGGAATAATAGTTTTTAAATTCTTCCAATAAGCCTTGACAGAAGGGTTATTCGTGAGCGGACATTTTTGCGCTTTTGCAGTGAAAATGATGTCACTGACAGACAAAGTTTCTCCATTGTCCCATTTAGCATCTTTACGGAGTGTATAAGTCAGGGAGAGTCCATCTGAGGAGATTTCAGGGAGAGATGTTGCCAATTCCGGAGCAAAGGTTTGCTTTTCAAAATCTGTACTCAGGAGGAAAGCCTGTGTTTGAATGAGGATCTCAGAGCGTGGACTCGAACCACCGTTACATGGATGCAGATTATCCGGCTCCGAAGAAAGGTGAGAGATGATAGTATTTTCCTTAGACCATAAAGGATCTACTGTCAGAGTATCCTGAAGTTGTACGACCGGCGACAAATTGATCGAATCAAAATTCCGGTTCTTGCCTGATTCCTTACAGGCGAATAAAAAGAGGAATGAGCAAAGAAGCAGGGCCGGATTTTTAATCATATAATTTTCCTGAAGTATAAATGTATGAATTTTCTGTTTAATCCTTTATTATAGTTTCAGCCAATATATTCTTAGTATTTTCGTTCGAGCTTTTGGGTCTAATCTGAGTTGATACAGCTAATTATAAAATGAAAAAAATATTCACCTTCTGTTTTGTCTTATTTTTCTGTTTCAATGCAATTGGACAGACTATTCCTTCATTCAGTGGATCGACCGCAGAAGATAGAAGGGTAAATCTCCCGGAAGTTTCTAAAGGGAAATATGCATTGATATGTTTTGCATCCTCCAAGAAAGCACAAGCCGATCTGGAGAGTTGGTTAAATCCTGTTTACAACAGATATATTGCAAAGACCGGATTTATGGATGATATGTTTGATGTTGATGTTTTTTTTGTTCCCATTTTTGGAGGAGCGGAAGGAGCCATGCAGGAAACCATCAAACGGAGATTTATAGAAACTGCTCAAAAGGATGTATGGCCTCATTTGGTCTTTGCAGAAAAAGGGTTGAAGGAAACACTTGTTCCTTTAAAAATGGAAAATGAATCTGTTCCTTATTTTTTCTTTTTAAATAAAGAAGGTAAGATCGTTTATAAAACCTTTGGAGCTTTTTCGGAAGAAAAGTTTGATGCTATAGATGATCTTGTTGAGTAAAATGAATTTCATTTAACATAATAATTGACATATAGGAAATTGAAAATCTTAAGTGAAAAAATGAATCATTAAAATTTATTGGCTTGAATAAAGAAGGAACAAAGAAGCCAATAAGTATTGGCAGATTGAAAGATTATTAAATTCAACAAACCTGTAAAATTTCTCAGTAAACACAAAGTTTCAGTTCAGACTTTTTATGATCTGCAATAATCTGGACCAGAAATAATCCGGGAAACAAGTTATTTATTTCACTTCCATATTGACGTTTTGACAGATTGCAGTCATTGGCAACAGAATTAAAGAAAGCAATATAAATAGTTTGAATGATTTCATTCTCGTATTTTGGAAAAAGGTGTAAAGTTTATAGCATTCGCTATAGTGAAAAGAAGAGAATAAAAATAAAAGATATCTTGTTGCTTTTAATTTGAATCTGTTTTAGTATGACAAAAGTTTCAATACAACCTTTTTACCGTCAGCAATAACCTGCACAAAATAAATTCCGGCTGGGAGTTTTTCAGTTTGAAGATCCAATTTATTTTCGTTGCTAAAATCTCTTGTGTAAAGAGTTTTTCCAAAAGCGTCTAAAATTAAAACATCAATTTTCTGATATTTACCTGGCAACTTAATGCTGAATTTTCCTGAGAAAGGATTTGGGAAGGCTTCAGCATTCAAGGAATGGTTTTTTACCTGAACGATCCCGGTTGGAAGACATAATCCGGAATAAGCATCATATAAAAATAGGTTG
>Ga0138256_10001057_pt1 | contig 29514 bp, 34 predicted proteins | sample KNB2016incub_MG_FD_105486 | JGI IMG/M metagenome (GOLD analysis project Ga0138256, IMG submission 105486) | Active sludge microbial communities from wastewater in Klosterneuburg, Austria - KNB2014incub_MG | ecosystem: Engineered > WWTP > Activated sludge > Unclassified | place: Austria... | reverse complement strand
GTCAATAATTCTTTTATAATTTCACCTTGTTCATTATAAAAAAATTGTTTCCCTTTGTCAATAATTCTTTTATAATTTCACCTTGTTCATTATAAAAAAATTGATAAATTAACTGAATCTACAAACAGCCTATTATTATGATAATTTATACTATACATAATGTCAACTGCTACGAAAAAAACTACAGAACGAAAACCACGTGCGAAGAAGGAAACAGCTGAAAAATCAGATTCTCCTGTTCAGGAGACAGTTACTACTCAGGAAGAACCTGTTAAACAGAAAGAACCGATTGTTAAACAAGAAACTCAAATTGAAATTCAAAACTGGTCAAATGAAGCAAAGAAACTTGATCAGGATGTTTCCAGTGAGGTGGAGCCGACAAAATTTAAAAGTGTATTAGACTTTGATCGCGCAGAGGTATCAAAACTTGAAGGTAAGAAAGTTTCAGAATTATCTGTACAAGAATTACTTAAAATTCTTATCCGTCGCGGAGAAACAGTAGATCCTCCTAATCCAATTGTTTCTGGAGGTTGTGAAAGACTCCTAAAACAAATTAATCGTGAACGTATGGGTAATCAACCACAACATTTCGACAATGATAATAGTTTTAGGTCCCGTCGTGGTGGTTATCGCGGATTCCGCGGAGCATATCGCGGACGGGGTGGCGAACATGAACAAAATGGCGAACGTCGACAATTTGGCGAACGTCGACAATTTGGCGAACATGAACAAAATGGCGAACATGAACAAAATGGTGAACGTCAACAAAATGGTGAACGTCAACAATTTGGTGAACGTCAACAATTTGGTGAACGTCAACAATATGGTGAACGTCGACAATTCGGTGAACGTCGACAATTCGGTGAACGTAAACAATTTGGCGAACGTAAACAATTTGGCGAACAAAAACATTTTACACGTAATCCTAGAAATCCAGATGTATCAAGTTCGAATGAAATATCTAATGAAACTTCAAATTAAACTTCGTAAATTTTTTTTAGAATAGATTTTATTTATTAATAATATTTTCTCAATAATAATTATGACGTATCCAAATATTAATGATACTGAATTTAATAATGAACTAACAAATAAGTTTATAAAATATAAAATACCTAAAAGAAAAAAGTCTTTTGAACAAATATGTTTTCCTAAAAATTTTGAACTCCAAAATCCACAAAAATTTTTACCAAAATTTCTCAATCCACATACACCTTATAAAAGTATCCTGATAAATCATAAAATAGGGTCAGGAAAGACTTGTACTGCGATTAATATTGGCGAACAATGGAAAAATTTGCGTAAAATTATAGTTGTTGTTCCTGCATCATTAATAGGTAATTTTCGTGGAGAATTAAGAAGTTTATGCGCAGGTAATGCATATTTAACAGAAGCAGAACGAGAAAAATTAAAAAATATGCACCCGTCAAGTGAAGAATATAAAAATATTATTAATAAAAGTGATCAACGGATTGATAAATATTATCAAATATATTCTTATAATAAATTCGTAGAATATCAAAAAAATGACGAACTTAATTTAAGAAACGCAATATTAATTATTGATGAAGTGCAAAACATGGTTTCTGAAAAAGGTACTTATTATAAAGTATTGTATGAAGCTATACATTCAGCACCGAAAGATCTAAGGATAGTATTATTATCGGCAACACCAATGTTTGATCAACCGGTTGAAATAGCTCTAACTATGAATTTATTAAGATTACCTTTTGAATTACCAACTGGAATTGAATTTGAGAAAATGTTTATTAAAACCATTAAAAATACTAGATCTGGTAAATATTCATACGAGGCCAAGAATATGGAGACTTTTAAAGAAATGGTAAAAGGATACATTTCCTATTATCGCGGTGCAGATCCTATTTCTTTTCCAGAAACAACAATCAAATATGTCAATTGTGAAATGAGTGATTTCCAATATCAAAGTTATGTAACTGTTTTAAAAAGTGAAGAAGCAAATAAAGCGTATGAAAGAATTAGGACGATACGGGCTTTTAGAAAAGGTCAAATCTTAAATCTTCCGAATAATTTTTTTATTGGTACTAGATTAATTTCTAATATTGCATTTCCGAATAAAGATATTGGTGTAAAAGGATTTAATTCATTCAAAGGTAAACATCTTGAATTAGAAAATCTACTTAATTATTCTGTTAAATTTTATAAGATTATTAAAAAGATCAATAGTGCTTCGGGTCCTGTTTTTGTATATAGTAATTTCGTAGAATTCGGTGGTATTAAAAGTTTTGCTAAAGCATTAGAAGCTCAAGGCTATAAAGATTATATGATTCATGGCGAAGGACGTCGGAGATTTTCATTTATGACAGGTAATGAAAAGGCTCATGAAAAAGACGAGATTAAAGCTGTATATAATCAAATTGATAATATTAATGGTAGTAGATTAAAAGTATTACTAATATCAAGTGCTGTTAAAGAAGGTATTTCATTTAAAAATATTCAACAAATTCATATCTTAGAACCTTATTGGAATTGGAGCCGTATGCTACAGATTATTGGAAGGGGTGTTCGTTATTGCTCTCATAAAGATCTTCCAGAAGAAAAGAGATCAGTGAAAGTTTATATTTATTTAGCAACTCATTCTAATGAAAAGGAAACGATTGATCAATATATCGCAAAATTGGCTCAACAAAAACATGCATTGATCATGCAATTTGAAAAAGCAATGAGAGAAATAGCAATTGACTGTGAATTAAATAAAAATGCAAATGTTTATACGGAACTTGGAGAAGAACCACTTATTTGTGATAAATAAGATTCTTAAATATATATAAATATAAAAAATTATCTGATAATAGAATATATAATGGATTTAAATAAAATATACAAGATTATATTATTAGCTCTCTTTATTTTTGCAGTTAGTCAAATAATTCGTGTATGGAATACTAAATATGAGCATCTTGATCCTGCTTTATCATTGCATCAATGGGCTAACTTAGCTCCTTTACCAAGTGATAATCAACGTGTTGATTTTTACATCAAGAATGATGATAGATATAATGTAGAAAATAAATATGATCCAATACTAGTTGATCCTTTGATTTCTGACCCGAGATTACCTTGTGCTGGAAAAAATAATTGGAAGACGTATCAAGAACCGGGAGCCAATAATACTTATTCCGATCTCTTGTGGCATCAAACATCGCCAAGAATGGTTTTACAAGATAATTGTTTACATTGTAATAAATTTAACGATAATACCAACTTAAATACTCCAAATGGTATGGCTTCTGAATTTACTAGTTCATACGATAAATCACTTTATACAGTTAAAGGTGCATTATCGGATCAAAATCTAATGGATCCAGATGCATCACTTGAAGCTCCAACTAATTATGCGCGTGAATTATCTAGTTTAGGTTCAGGACTTCCACCGATGAATACTTATGGACAACTATAAATTTGTATTAATATAAGTTCAGATGGAAATAAAAATTATATAGATCATTCATATAAAATAATATGAATGATATGAACAGAGTTTTAATTTTTTTACTATTGATTGGTCTTTTATATGCCTTGTATAAATATCAACATATAATATTTGGTAATACAATTTATTCATTTGAATCAAAATCACAACCTATTAAGCATCAGGAACCTCCTAGAATTAAACATTATGAACAACCTAGAGAATCTAAACCGATTACCGCCGATAATATAAGTCAAGTCAGTATAGCATCACTTGAAAACGACGACGGAGGAGATAATGATCATGAATTATATAAAAATGATTCTTTACTTGGATCCCTTGATACAGGATCATTGAATTTAACAGAAAATGGTTCTATAAATTCTTCTTTTTTTTTTAAGTAAGGATGACAATTCAAATCCACATGTCTTCATTGAATTTGGTATACGTAAAGGCAAAATTGGTAGAATTGAAATTGAATTATATCAAGATATTGTACCAAAAACTGTTGCAAATTTCCTTGCCTTAATTACAAAAGAAAAAGGTTATGGGTATAAAGGTTGTGTAGTTCATAGAATTATTCCAGGATTTATGGTACAAATGGGAGACTTTGAAAGGGGTGATGGGTCTGGTGGATCTTCTATATATGGTAAGTACTTTGAAGATGAAAGTTTCGAACTCAAACACGATCAACCTGGTCTATTATCTATGGCAAATGCTGGACCAAATACAAATGGAAGTCAATTTTTCATTACATTTGACTACACGCCTCATTTAGATGGTAAACATGTTGTCTTTGGTAAAGTAATCAATGGTATGGAAATAGTTAAAAGGTTAGAAAAGTTTGGTACAGAAGATGGCGCACCAAGAGAATTAGTCAAAATTACTGATTGTAATGCATTTTAGACAAAATAAGCCGATTGTAGCAAGATTTATATGATAATAAAATGCAAAAAAATTGATATTTAAAGAGAATCAAATGATAGCATTTAAGAAGTTAATATATTATAATACTATACAATGGCTAACCAGGCAACAAAAGACGCAGGACTCGTATTCAATGTCGAATCAGTCAAAAAAGATCTAAAACAATTTTATGAAACCAATTTCGAAAATCCAAATGTATCAGATGATGATAAAAATAAGGTTTTGGTAGTTCCACAATTTACAGGTGGTCAACATGCCATGTCCGCATTCCTTCAAAAACTTTATTCACTCATTCTCCAAGAATGCCTTAAAACCGTACAGAAAGATATTAGTGGTGTTCGTAAAATATCATTAGAAGATTTACAAAAAGCTGTTCTTCTTAATAAAGGATTTGATCAATATTATTTTCACAGTCTTAAACATTTTGATGCATCACAAATTTATGAACATGGTTGTCCGGTTGTATATGCAGAAATGGAAACAGTTAAAGAATCCGTCAGTAAAGAACTTGCCTTTACTAATGGTGCTCAAAATCTCATGTACTACCTGCTAACAAAAGCATTTAATGATGTCGCATATACTTGTCATAATATGATTAATTATGCCGGTAACCGTACTTTTACTCCGCGCTGTGTATTTTTTGGTATCAAATCCAAATTCCATGAGAGTATTGCAAATGACCTTTGTGCTGCACTTGCTGTTGCAGCGAAATCAGCTGGTTATAGACTAGATCGACATAAGGAAGCAGAACCAGGTGAAGAAACTGCAGATGCTAATGCTGATGCTGATGCTAATGCTGACGCCGACGCCGATGCTGATAATGCGGCTACTGTTGAAGAAAAGAAAGAAGTAAAGAAGCCAAAGAAAGATGTTAAAGCTGATGCTAAAACTGATGCTAAAGCCGAAGTCAAAACTGAGCAAAAAGATAAAAAACCAAAAGATACTAAGCCAGTAGATAAAAACAATAAAAAAGCACCAATTATTGATGTAGGTGATGACGATACTACAGCCGATGCTAGTGCCGATACATCTGCTGAGACTAAGGAAACTAAACCACAAAAACAGCCTCCAAAGAAAGAACAACCTAAAAATAATAACAAGCCTGCAAATAAGAAGTAGATTGCCATTATATTTTCAGAAAAATTTGATTTATTTATTGACTTAAAGAATATTCATATTATTTACTTATATGAATATAAATGATTATTTTGGAAATTATAAAGGAAAAAATAATCAGATAGATCATAAACAATCCGATAAACAAAATCAAATGAAGAATTTTGTTGGAAAACTTAATAAATTCTTAACTAGTAATATTATAGATGAACCTGAGTATACTTTTCTGAAAAATTTTATGAAATCAAAGGGTAAAATTGTCAGTGCACAAAGATATTATGAAATTTTACATAAAATTCAACAAAAGGTATCAAAAGAAGATTATCAAGAATTAAAAGATGCATGTAATAATTTGTTTAAACATATTCATGATTTATTTAAAGATGGCGTTGACAAGATAGAAAACATGGATATCGACAATTTTATCCAAGAAATTGAAGAATACCATAAATTTAAATTTACATTAGATCAAAAAAATGCTATTAATCAATTATGCTTCTTTTTATACGATAATAGTATCAGAACATTCGGTCTTTATGGGTTTGCAGGCACGGGAAAAACAACAACTATGACTAAATTTGTCCATTATCTAATTTACAAAAATTATTTGGAATCAATGGTCTTAAGTGCACCAACTAATACCGCTGTAAACGTTATGAAATCTAAATTTCGCGCTGATCTTGGTGACTTAATATCAAAAAAACTTAAAATTACTGATTTACCAGAAGATTTTGATGATTTAATTGAAAAGTTAGAAGAGAAGGGATTTAAGATTCATTTTTTGACAACACACAAATTACTTAATTACAAAAATGACTTTAACATGGAGGGGGACCGAATATTCATCAAAGGAGACAAATCGTCGCTTGATAATTATGATTTGGTTATAGTTGATGAAAGTTCTATGTTACCAATCCAAATAGTGACTCATTTATTTGAGGAAGCTTATAAACAAAATACAAGAAGATCACCCAAAGTTCTTTTTATGGGCGACCCAGCTCAATTGCCTCCGGTTAATGAAAGATTAAGCATGATTTTCGCAAAAGATCATAAGGATTTTAGCTTCGCAGAATTCCAAAAGATCTTCTTAAATGATAAAGTTTCATACGATTATGATAAAAATTTGATGGAAAATATGCAGAAAAGATTCGATAATCTCAAAGATAAGATTTTGGGTATGAATTATATTGTTTTAAAAGAAGTCATGAGAAGTAATAATCCTCAAGTAATTGGTCTATGTAATGAGATAAGAAGTTGGGTTTTGAATGAAATTAAAATTCCTAAATTTCATCAATATAAGGGCGATAAGGTCTTTTTATATAAATATAATGAAAAGAAAAAGAAAATAGATAGTGAATGGTTTAAAAAATGCATTGAATATAATCAAAGTAAAAATGATAAAGATCATCTAAGTAATATCATTTTAACGTGGACAAATAAAGCTAGTGATGAATATAATAACAATATGCGAAAAATATTATTCAAAAAAGAAAAATTAAATAAATTTGAAATTGGTGATATGCTTATTTTTGTTGAATTCTATAATATTAGACTAGATGATGATAAAAAGTCAAAAAATAAAGATGACAATATCTTTTATACATCTGAACAAATTAGAGTTACGGATATTGATACCGTTATTAAAGCTATTCCAGAATTTACAGAAAGTCTACCCAAAAAACCTAGAGGAATTAAAAATATATTAGATATTGAAGAGAAATATGTCAGAGCAGTCAAAGCAATTAATCAACATACAAAAAGAAAATATAATGTCTGGAAATTATATGTTCATAAGTTAAAAGAATTAATGCAGGATACCATACCGAATACCTATCAAATTTATGTTATTGACGACGAATCAAAGAAAGTATTACAGGCTGATAGAGAATTTGCAAGTGAAGAGATTAAAAAGTTAAGAAATTATTATCGAAATATTCATAAAGAACATATTGATGTAATTGATCATGAAATTATTCGTAGTTTATGGAAGGAGCTTAATAAGAAATTTGTGGATCCTTTTGCAAATGTCAATCTGTCAGCAAGTATTACCGTTCATCGTTCTCAAGGAAGTTCATTTTATAACGTTTTTGTTGATCTAGAAGACATCTTAAGAAATCCGCGTAAAGATGAAGCTAAACGTTCATTATACACAGCATGTACCCGCGTAAGCAATGAATTACACCTTCTTATTTAATTTTTTCCATTCGTGTTCCCATATAACTACTAATTTATAACCTGCTTTTTTAATAATATTTTCTTTATTAATTGTTTTATTATATATTTCTTTATTTTTAATTTTCCTAATTGGATGTAAGTCATCTGGTTTATAATAATCAGGATGACAACTCATTTAAATACAATTTAAATTTATATTTTGATGTACATATATTATCATGATTTAAATGATATTTAATCGTATTTATTGATACATTATATTTTCTAGAAGCATCTATTTGAGTATTACAAATTTCAACTAATTTATCATTATTATCATATACTGCAATTTTTTTTGGCGTTTTATCACTAGGTTTTTTTTTAATTTTTAATTTAAATTTATTATTTAAAAAAGTATTAGAAATTTTCATATTTTGTAAATCATCTATATCATCAAGATATTTAAAAAATGATTTAGGGTTTCCACACGAATATAATTCGTTTTTACAACATTTATTTATTGATCTTGTGTTTATATTTAATGCTCTAGATGCATATGTTGGACATGTATATATATTAATTATATTTCCATTATTATCATAATGAATTACTTTTTTAATATTTTTTCTTAAATTATTTTCTATCGCATGAATAGAATTATTTTTTGGTGTTATCCATTCTAAGTTATCAATATGATTATTAGATTTATTACCATCTTTATGATTTACTTCCTCATAATTATTTGGATTTTGACTAAATAATGTTACAACCAAAATATGTATCAATAAATATTGTCCTTGTATTTGAATACTTTCATAACCATTATCATTTGTTAATTTTAATATTCTATTATTGTTTTTAGCTCGTCCATAATTAGAAATATAATAATTATTTTTTTTAATTAATTTATATAATTTCCAAATTTCATTTTGTTTATCGGTTATGTCTTTTTCATCATATTTCCACTTAAATCCGTATGCAGTTTTTGATTTTCCTCTTGCACACGATGAAATGTTCTTAAAACAATTATAATTATGTTTAACGTCGAATGATGCTTCTTTTATTGTGTTATAAAATTTTATTTTTTCATTAGTAGTTGGATCAATTTTCCATATTCCCTTGTTATTATTAACAACTGGCTGTTTACGATTTTTACATTGTTCCTTATGAGTTGCCCATTGCAAATTGGCAACACGATTATCGGAGCGAATCCTATTAATATGATCAACTGTTTTCTTATTATCTGGATTTGCAAGCCATGTAATTGCAATTAATTGATGTACTTTTTTTGATTTTGATTGTTTATTATTGTCTTGAATGGATACATACGCATAACCCTTTATATTTATAGTTGGAGTCAGATTTCGTTTTGTAAATTTATTACGTATAATTCCTTCATATGAACATTCATAATTATTAAAGTTTACAATTTCTTTCCATTGATTCATTATATATTATATAATTATTTCTTTAAATCACTTTATCAATCAATATTTGTTAATATAACAATAAAAAATTGATTTATAATTAATATTTAAGCAATATCTTTATATTTTTACATTTAATTATATGTTCTATGGAGTCTATTATTATAACAATGAGACGAGTCCATATAGCACCACCAATGTATATATGGCAGGATTCTATGAAAATTTAGATGATGCTGTAAAAAGACTCCAAGAAATAATACCAAATTATCAAAAAAATTATCAAAATTCAGTTAGTAATAAATATCGCGTTGGTTGGATTAACGAATATAAGTTTGGTAATATCAATTATGATGGTTTAAGTGCATCACAACCACATAACAGTGTGAATGTTATTAATTAATTTATTTGTTAATAATATAATGGATGATTTCATTAATAAATTTTATAATAATCCATATCATTTATCGAAAGATGAATATCAAACAATCAAATCTGTTTTAAATAAATATAAAAAATCTATAATCCATAATAAGTACATTTTATTTGTAGCTGATACAAAAATTATGCAAAAGTTATTTATCCTTTACCTCTATTTTTATGATTATGAAATTAATATATCCAAAAGTCACAAGCATCATCTTGGGATTGATTTAGAATTTAATTTTGGTAAAATTGCATTGATACAATTTAATTTCGGAACACATATATGGATTATTCAACCAAATGACTATGATAAAAACTATTTGAATATTCTGGCAGAATTAATATTTCTGAACACCAAAGTATATAAAGTATTTCATGGTGGTGAGTCACTTGATATCCCTTATGTTTATACATATTTACTAGATAATGATAAAAATAAAATCATACAGTTTACTAAAAGATACATTGATACACGATTTTTATGCGAATATTTCAGAATAGGGCAAGCGGAAAGAGGTAAATGTTCGATTTACGACGGATTATTATATTTTAAGACAATTGATCAGAATAAATATAATGAATTGGAAGAACTAAATAAACAATTAGGTCCAACATGGAAATTTAGATGGGATATTAGAAAACTAAGTAAATTACAATTGGATTATTGCTATTATGACACTTTATATTTAATTGATTTCATGAAAGATATTTATAAAAGAATATTATCCGAAACACCTGACTATACCAGAACATATTATTATATTATTCAGATCATTCGATTTGTTCTTTTGGAAAGGAAAAAAGTTACTTATATTACAAATTCAGTCAAAGATTTGGTTAATAAGATGAATAATTATACAGTTAATCAGAAAACGTTGTTAACAATTTATCAAGAAAAGAATCAGAATATTATCTTAAAAGATAAAAAAGGAACAATATATATGGATTTTATTGGAAAAGAGAATTATATTAAGAATATTGTGGATATTTTATTAAGATATGTAGCCTATTATGCCATTAGTAAAAAATATCAAATCTATAAGAATAAAAACCAAATTAAGACAGAAAAAATAGATATAGAATCATTTTATAGTAAAATCAATGAAATAGGTATGTATAAAATTATTAATCTCCTTAAAATGTTTGAAAAAGAAATTTTTAAAAATATCTAGTTATAAAATTATTTTATTGGTATATAATATAATATATAATTATGAGCTGCTCAAGCTATGATGACTGTAGAAAAAGAGAAAATAAAACATTAGAATATCCCACAGATGTCAATTCATTATACGCGAATCGTTATTACGATCTTCAAACAGAAAACACTCGCTGTTATCAACGCAACCCAATAACTATTCTTGAAGGGTTTGGTCGCAGTGGTTTTGGTCAACTGCTTAAACTTGTCTTATTTGTATTGCTTATTATTTTAGTTGTATCACTTTTCAGTGATTACCTCAAACCCAAAGAAGTTATTGAAGTTGGTATTGAAACCCCAAGTGTCATCGAAGTCTCTCCTATTAAAGTTGAGGGAATGAAAGGTGGTTATCTCTAAAAAAATGAAATTAGAAATAAATATTATTAATTCTACATAAAATATTAATTCATTAACATGTCTGCTATTAATAACTCAAAATTTGTTAAAGTTAATGACTGTCTTTATAACACTCAATATATCAAAAGTATTGAATGTAATGACTATGCGTGTAAGATAACAATTGCTAATACTGTAACTAGTCATGGTCAATATGGATCAACAAATAATGATATCACTCATTCATGCTTAAATAATGAAAACTCTGAATGCTATAAGAAGTTAAAATTGATGGTGGATACATTATAATTTATTTATTCGATTTATAGATTTTAAGAATATTTTTATGTATAATTAATATATATAAAGAACTAATTATGGATAATGTTGTAATGCTTGAAGAACGCGATGAACGAAATACATGGACATTAAATAGAATTGTTCGCCTTATTGCGATAGTTGGATTAGTGATAGTTTTAGTTTATTTACTTAAAGATTATATTATGCCTAAAGAACAATTACCAAGTTTAGGTATCGAGTCACCCAGTGTGATCGAATTATCCCAAATTGAAATTAAGGGGATGAAAGGTGGATTCCTTTAAATATTGATTAAAAAATTTATTTTGGATATATAATATATAAATATATAGATTATGATTACCCCCGATGACTTCGAATCAGTGTATCAATATGTACCTGCGCCAAGAATGCCAGGTGTTAGAAAGATTGGATCTGTTCCAAATGAAAAGTATCGTTTAGCTGTTAACTTAGATGCTGAACCCCTTAATTTTGTTCCGGCTCATGCTTCTAAATCCGGATGTGGATGTGGTGAAAGATGCCGTAGACGCCCACCCGTTATGGCTGCCGGTGGAATTGGTGTAGAACCATTTGAAGTTAAAATTAACACCGGTTTTCTCAGCACATTACTTATTCTTATTTTAATTGTATGGTTAGTTTATAATACATCTAATAAGTAATCAGGTTTGATTTATTTTTTTCAATGTGTTAGATAAGCAATAAATTATTTAACAAATATATATTATTATGAGTAGAATACAAAAATATAAGGAAAGTTTGTATAGGTTTATTAAAGATAAAAGTTGTTTCATGAAAAATAATAATGAAGAAATAAATAATTTTATTTATGATAAGATTAAAAATAATGATCTAATTTATTCTATTCTTTTATTAACTATTATGAATAACCAAAATAAAAAAAATCATATAACCATGCAAGGATATTATATAGCAACGACCATGGAGTTATTAAATGTTTTGATGTATTATATGGAAAATAAGAACGAGTGTAAAAAATATGATTATAAAATATTTACTAGTCTATTAATTTATGCAGATAAATCATTGCAACAAAATTTGGAAAGTATTAAAAATAGCTATGGAGTACAATATCAAAATTATATTAATATGTTTATTAATTGTATGAACATTTATAATAATTCTCTTATGGAACTTAATACGTTTAATGATTTTAAATTTGTCTTAACAAATAAAGAATGTAATCAAGATGTTATTAAATGGTATTTGAAAAAAGATAATGCATTAATTGATAAATTTAAAACTTTTAAACAAATAGACAAAGAGTCATTTAATAATTATATCAAACAAAAATATGGCTTGTTGTGTGAATTATCAATTACACTTGGTTGGGTTGTTGGCGGAGGTGAAGTTAAAAGTATCAAAAAATTAAAGAAATTATCTGATTATTTTGCAACAATGTATAAAATCGCAAATGATTTTGAAAATTTAACAAAAGATATTAATAAAAATACAGACTTCACTTCAAATTACATTCTTAATTATGGACTCCAGGATGCATATGAAACATTTATGGACAGCAAGCAAAGTTTTATTGAAGAATCAATGATCGAAGATATCTATACAAATACTATAAAAGAAATCATCGATGATATAGAGGCAAATGTGGATACAATCATTGATCAAACCTCTCCAGATTTAAAGTCCAGTTATACCACACAAAGCAGTAAGAAAAAGAAGCAATAAGTCTGTGTTATTATTTAATAATTGTTTTCTATTGTTAGCATATGGGGATTTGTCTCGATAAAGATAATAAAGACAACGAAGACAATGATTCGGAACAATATATAATACCACATGAAAAAACACGATTGTTACAACATATAAATCAGCATAATTATCATTCTAATCATTTCATAAATATTGATGATTTTCAAATAGAATATAGAAATAATGATGATGAAATATTTACCAAGACTTATGACCAATTTACAATAAAGGAGTTATTTGATGAATTAGAGGAAGAAAATAATGATATATTTAATGAAATTATATTAAAAAACATAGCTTTTAAAATAAATATATTAACAATCCCTGAAATAAATCATATATGGGAACAATATCATATGTTGATTTTTAATAAAATAAGATTATATCCATGGTTTTGCATTGAATTAAAATTAAATTTACTACCTAGAAATAATAAATTAAAATATATGGAGAAAATGGCAATCATTATCTATGACATATATCCAAATGAATCAGTCATATTATTACATAATAGTATAAGAAAAGCAGTTCTGTTAACAAGAACATCAAATCAAAAAATTGGTGATTTTTTAATGACTACTAATATTCATCAACAAATCATGATTAATAGTGCATTTGATGCTTTGACAACAAATAAATATGGTCTATCTTATTTATTATTCAGAAAAGCTAAAAAGTATGAGTATGCTGATAATGTTTTGAAGAATTTTGCACCTGAATATATTAAATTGTTACTTTATTAAGAACAGAATCCATAGATTAAATATCTTCATTCTTTTTATTGATTGTTTCTTTTAATTGTTTATATTTTTGGAATTCAGTATATTCTTTCCTAAACTCTTCAAACTCAAGTTTTTCTTTTTTATTTTCTTCAATATTTCTAATTTGTATCTCTTTACTAATCTTCTCATATTCTTTTAGTTTTTCATGATTACTTTTAGATTTACTATAAATATATTTTCCAATAATTGTTACAAGGCCTCCGCCAATAGCCCCAATACTTACCAATATTCCGGCCATTGTTGCTATCATTTCACCTGTAATATATGTCCTACGTGTCATTATATTAAAATTTGGAAATTGAGGGGTATATGGGGTAAATTTTCTAGATAAACCCACTGATTTTAATTTTACTTGATTATAGTTAAATTGTTGACATGAAGCATATTTTAATTGTGATATTTTTTTAACAGAAGTATGTAACGACATCATCCAAAACGTATGGAAATATTATAATTAATAATAAAATCCAGCATAGTAAATAATTTTCAATTTTTGTTGGTATTAAAAATTGAATTTATATCATTATCATCATAATTACAAATGATAAAATTAATTATTCCATGTCATTTACTAAAATACATGAAGTTGTTATTAATAAGCAATCTTATTATATTCACAAAGAAATTGTAAAGTATTGTCATTATTTTAATACAATATTAAAAGGCGAATTTCAAGAGAAAACAATTAATTTAGAATTGGATATGGATAATTTTGACTTTAACATTATTATTAATATCTTTTATCGATATCATTTATGTTTAGAAGATTGTAATGGCGCCAAAATACAAAAACGTGTATATATACATAATTTTGATGGGTATTTATATGAAAATTTATTGAAAACTTATCAATATTTCTTTGCATATCATAATTGTTCTTTCAAAGAATTAATTATAATCGTAAATATATTAGACTTTTTGCAATCTAATATTAAAATTAAAGATGGATGGAAACAAGAATATAATTTAAGTGATGTGTTAATTAATAGTTATGTATCTGAATATAAATTAAATCATAATGAAATTATTAATGCGAATATTGATATTGGATACAAAAAGAAATTAATGGAATTTTGTATGGGTAAACTTATTAAACGTGATGATTATTCAAGATATATCTTTGGGTTAGATATTGAGGAGCTTAACGACAAATTTTATTGTAAAAATTTAGGAAAGTATTTCGAATATTATGGTGTGCCACTTAAGTTTGAATTCAGGGATTATCATATCGAACATAGAGTTGAAATTGATTTAGGTATAGATAACATGTCTTGTGATGAATATGAATTTGACGAATTAGAGGCCACTTTATATATTAATGATGAAAAAATACGTGAAGTATGTAAAAGAAGTTCAATTAATAGTGATGTAAATGAATATATTATTAATTACTTGATTGATGTAAATGAATATATTATTAATTACTTGATTAAATAAATTAAAGATTATACTTCTTGAATAATTTCTCCAATTTTTCACTGAAATATTCAAATGGACCTTTATTATCACTATTATGTAGTGCTTCAAAAGCTAATTCGATGATTTCAGATGTTGGGATGGTAATAGTTTCAGGTATTCTATTTTGTAATTTTTTCTTAAAATAGAATTTAGAAATGTCCTGTAAAGTCACTTTATCAATATATCCGAAACACACTGGAGTCATTCTTCCAGCCCTGAATAGTTCGGGACAAAGTTCTTTTATCTCATCATATTTGTTTGTGCTTGCTAGCATAATCATTCCTTCAAACGGAATTGGTCCTTGAAAAATTTCCAACAAATCCCTCAAAGAAAATTCTGTATTGGTTTTGTGCATATTATCATCATTTAGATAACTAGTAAGTTTTTTATTATCCTCTTTCTTAACATCTTCTTTATCTTGATTTTTACCAGGTTTTTTTTCCTCTTCGTCATCGTCATTATTACTATTTTCGTCTTTATCTTCTTTATCTTCTTTATCTTTTTTATCTATATTTTTTTTCTTATTTGCTTTTGGCTTTTTTGAATATGATGGTTGGAACATGTATGTTTGTTCTGCAAGATCATCTAAATAATTTGAACCAATCCTACTAATAATTTTGTCTTTATAATATAAATGTTTAATAGAAATATCAAACTCTTCAAATAAGTATACATAATCCTTATATGATGTATTACCATAAGGTTTTTGCAATACAGTATACAAACTCCGTTTATCATTATTTCTTAAATCCAAACTAATAATATGTCTTTCAAGTGTCATTGCTATTCTGTAAGCAAATGTTGATTTCCCAGTACCAGGTGGGCCATATAATAGCAAACTAACGCGACCAACTTGACCCTTATTATTGTAACTTTGTTGATTAATACAAACATTTTTAATGACAGACCATAAACGATCTCTTTCTGGATGAAAAAGAGTTTTTATAAATTTTGTTTCTAATTCAGCAAATGGACGTTTAGTACCTTTATAAAATGTGACTGAATGGTCGTTTGTACGTAATTTATCACTAGTAGTTCCTGGTACTGGTATTATTTTAATATATTTGAGTTCAATATTATTTTTATTTAGTTCAGTAGTGTATGCATTAATCTTATCAATAATCTTTTTAGGATTAATAACACTATCTTTTTTCAAAATATTAATTTCAATATATTTCATAACAACATTCTTGACTTTGTCATTATCTTTTGTTTCTGAAATATTCTTTTTCCATTCATAATAACCTTCAATTTCTAAATATTTATCGTTAAAAAGGATTTTGACGTTTTCTGCTTGTTGAAATGAATTCATTACATCTATTTCATTATCAGTAAAATTATTAGAATGTATTTTATATTCACGAAGTGTATCAAAATCACCAACATTTGAATTTATCATCTTTTCATAGTATTTACTATTTTTTAATACATAATTAGTAAATGACAAAATTTGTTCAGGTGTGTAAAATTTTATAGTTAAAAAATCAAGTTTGTCTTCTTTATTATTCTTCCATTTAAAATAGAAAATTGTAATCGGAATACCAATGACAATAATTGCATATACTGGATATAGTACATAGTTAAAATATGACGTGTCAATTGAATCATAATTTTTTGTTATTCCATGTAAGATTAGTTGCGAAATTACTGTATGAAGCATTCCATAATACATTGTACCGAATTTATATTTTTCCATTAAATATGATACAACTAAAGATGATAATAAGGTACAGATAGTAGCGGTATCTAGGCTTGACCCGTGTGAATTATGCGAATCATGTGAATTGTTTGGAAAAGTCATCCCACTTAAGTGAATATATAAATCATTACATCAATATACTAGATTATTATATTTTCAATTTTTCAATCATATATTATAAGAAGATGTATTAAAAGGATATAAACGAATATACATATAATTGATATTATGGCTCTTTGGAATATTATTGACGATTGTGAAATAGAACAAGCGGAATTGAATTGTGGATGTGATAAATGTGATAAAGAATTACATTCTGATAACGATAAATGGTATCATATGAATGTTAATTCGTGGGATAGTCATGATTATTGTTTAGAATGTGGTGTTAGTACATTTTTTGATAATTTGGTTTTTATTGATAGAACAAATATGACTATTGAAGAAAAACCATTAAAATGGAAATGTGATTCGTGCGGCACTAGATTAGGAGGCGGTTGTAAGTGGTATACAGACAATAAAGATATGGACATCTGTATGAATTGTTACAATCAACCAAAAGAAAAATTATTTGATTTTGTAGATAAAGATAAATGTTGTATTATAGAAAGAGTTGGATCTCTTGTACTAAATAATGAAAATATATCAAATAGAGTAATTCCAACACAAATTGAGAAAGATGTTACAAAAGAACGAATGGAAGTTTATGCAGATTGTATTAATAATATTGCTTATATCGATAAAAGATTTGGTTCATATAAACAATGGGCGATGTTTGCTGGTCCATATGATCTACCAAAACACGACATTGTGACAGCATTACTTGTGAATTGTGGCCCAATACATCGTGGAGAAATTGCCAGTCTAGTATCTGATAATCATTGTAGAGTTGGTATAAATATTATTTATGATTCAATTGACGAATATTTGAAAGATTACAATGAATGGTATCAAATGAAGCCAACTAATTCCGATAAAGATAATTTTGACTACGAAAATGCTACATTAGAAGAACTAGCTAAGCATGAAGAGGAAACGGAAGAAGATAGATATGATGATGAAAAAATAATGAATGCATGCACAGAATTTTGTGGATATATTCGATTAAAAAAAAATTTAGATACATATTATGGTTAAAATTTAGCCAGCGTATTTTTAATAGATTCTAATATAGAATTTTTAAATGTGGTTCTCTCTTGTACAAGTGTATCTAATTCTGAATTAATTTTTTGTCTTGAAGTTGTTAGTTTAGATATTTCATCTTCATATTTTTTATTTTGTTTTTCTACCTTTTCTTGATATTCTTTTAATTGTAATTCTAATTGTTTGTTTTTTTCTTCCAAAGTTTTAATTTGATTATTAGTTGTTCCAGTTATTTCTTTAATTTTATCATGAGAGTTATTTATTTCATTAACTAATGATAATATATCCTTACCTTTTAATGTATCAACAATTCTAATATTTTCATATACTAATTTAATTATATCATCATTATTATTAATAACATTTCCATTTTTTTTTAATTCTTCTGCTATTGTGTAAATAGTTCCCGCTTGATTCCGCACAATATTAATAAAATCTTCATTATTGTCAGGATCAATATCATAATCTAATAACTCATCTGCTAATACTACCATATCATAACCTAATGTACTCCATGGATTTTCTTCTGAACGCAAATGCCATGGTTTGTATTTAGGTTGTAAGTACAGTTCCTCATTTTGAAGTTTGATGGTAATGGATTCAGGGTCTGGTGGATCATGAAACATACCATCTGGATATTCGGCAGAAATAAAACTGACATCCTTTTTAGATATTATTCCATCAAGATTCGTTGTAAATATTATGTTATCATACTTAACATCTAAATATAAATCACCAATTTCCCCATAAATAATATAATAACAATTATCGTCTTCCCATTTCAAAAGTGCCATCTGATATGATATTATGATGTTATTTTATATCAATTATTATACAATTTAATCAATTTTTCATATTTTACAAAAACGGATTTCCATTATTTTTTAATTGTTTTATTTGCTTGATACGTAGATAAAATACTTCATTACATACAATCCGTTTGTCCCATAGAATATTATATCTGCTAACTGAATCATTCAAATCATATTTTTTAATATATTCTAATATAACTTCTAATATATCATTTTCGTCACCTGAAATCCAATCAATAATTTTAATAAAATAGTAATTAGTAGATGTCATAATATTAGTTTCTGTAAAATGTAACATAAGATCTATATCATCATATTTTACTGGTGAATAACCAATAAAATAAACCTGTTTATGGGTCGCAACATTCTCTAATAATAAGACATAGATCATTATAACTATATAATTGAAAAATTATAAAGGAATGATGGGAAATGTTATAAATTTATATTTGTAAAAATAGGTATGAATGTTCAAGACAACAACCCCAACATAAAAGTAATAATTATTAAAGGTGTGGTAAAATATAATAATATTAATAAAATAAATGTTCGATAGTTATTTCTTTTGTTGGAACATTCTTATAATGATAGTCTAATCTTTCTTTTAAGATCGTTATTCTCCTTGTCCATTCCTTAGTTTGTAGTGAATTAGATATTAATGTAGTTTTTTTAAAACATCCATCAATTATTATACCATTATCATCTTTGTATTGATCCGGATTAAATCGTAAAAATACGATCGGACGATTCCCTAAATCTTGAAATATTTCCATAGTTCTTTTATTTTCGCATGAATAACCTTGATGTTTATTTTCATCACATTCAATAATAATTGTATGAGTAAAACATTCTATTCTAATATCTGGTCGTCTTAGAGAACATCCTAAATCTATTCTTTTATCAAAATCCATTCTAATATCAGGATACGACTTTACTAATTCGTTTCTTAAATAATGTTCTTTTAATTTATATTGTCGTTTAATTATTGCATCTGGATAGGTTATACAATAACAATTTAAACAATATGGTTTATATTGTGATTTTCTAATATATACATATTTACATAATTTACACCAATTTTGTGGATGTAACGGCGGATCACATATACGACAATATCTTTTTTCTTGTTTATGTTCACAAATTTCACTACCACCGCATTCTATACAATGACTTCTTTTTTTATTATGATCACATATTTGACTTCCATGACATTCTTTACATCTTGATCTATTTATATTATGTTCACAAATTTGACTACCTTTGCATTTTATACATTCGCATTTTCTTTTATCATGTTCACAAATTTGACTCCCTCCGCATTCTTTACAATGTTCTCTCCTCTTATTATGTTCACATATCTGACTACCTCCACATTCTTTACATCTTATTCTTTGTTTTTTATGTTCACATATTGATCCTCCAAAACATTCCACGCATTTTGATCGTATTTTATTATGTTCACAAATTGCTCCGCCACCGCATTCTTTACAGATGGATCTTTGTCTATTATGTTCACATATTTGACTTCCATCACAATCTTTGCATTGTGACTTTTCTTTGTTATGTTCACAAATTTGACTTCCTTTACATTCTACACATTTTGACCTCACTTTTTTATGTTCACAAATTGCTCCGCCACCGCATTCTTTGCATATTGATTTTTGTCTATCATGTTCGCATATTTGGCTTCCTCCGCATTCTTTACAACACGATCTTACTTTTTTATGTTGACATATTTGGCTTCCTCCACATTCTTTGCATCGTGATTTTTCTCTGTTATGATTGCAAAATGAACTACCTCCGCAATCTTTACAATTATATTTTATTTTATTGTGTTGACAAATTGAATTACCGCCACATTCACGACATCTATCTTTTCTTTTGTCATGTGGACATTGTGAACTTTTTTTAATATTCGATTGTTTGATAATTTCTGTCATATAATTAATATTATATTATTTTTTGATTGTAATTTTCACAGTCAAAAAATTGATGATAAAATATAAAAAATAACAAGTCATTTAGATGATATAAATGCTTTCACGAATCGGAGATTATATTGAAAGTTGGGTTAGAGTTTTTATCATCTTCATCACAAATTATCTTCCAGTCAAAGTCATCAGAAATGACAAAGGAATTCCGTTTCTATACAGATACTATTTATTTTCTTTTGGTAATGACGGAGCTGGAATATGTATTCATCATTTTGTTCTCTCTGATGATCAGAGGGGGTACCATGACCATCCATGGAATAAGGCATTAAGTTTCATTCTTTGTGGTGGTTATGAGGAGCGCATTTATGACAAAGATGATCCAAATGGTTATAAAACATATAAAAGAGACAAATTTACATTCAATTATTTGGATGGAGTTAATAATTTCCATCGTGTTATGATTGAGGAAGGTAAAGATGCATGGACTTTATTTGCATTCCAACGAAGGAGTAAAACATGGGGTATGATTGGCCTGGATGGGCAATATAAAGCAATGAGTACTCAAGTTACTGATCTTGATGGTGGATGGTGGAATCACGTTATGAAAGGCCTTGGTCTTCATTCTCATTTAGATCTTCCTGGAAAAGTTGTTTCTACCGTTGATAATGTTATTTTGGCTGAAAATAAAGTCCTTCTCATTAAACGTGGTAAGGATCCTTATAAAGATCATTGGGCTTTTCCAGGCGGAAGGATCGAGCAAAAAGACAAAAATATGGAAGAATCTGCTTATCGTGAATTGAAAGAAGAAACAAAATTAACTGATGTAAAATTGGAATATTTTAATACTATTGGTAATAATACAAGAGATCCAAGAGGATTTTGTTTGACGAATGTATTTGTTGGTAAACTTGACAAAATACCAGAAAAAGGTATTCGGGCTGGGGATGATGCTGTTGATTATCAATGGTTTAGTTTGGATAATCTACCTGAAATGGCTTTTGATCATAAAGATATATTACTACTGGTTATTAGCGAAAAAAAACAATGATTTTATTTATGATCTAAACATATAGTATGAAAAAGGTTGTCTATTCGTGTTTATTTTCAGATGGTAAAAGAAAAATAGATGAACCGTATATCAAGGAAGAGGATAAATTAGTTGGATGGGATTATATTATGTTTACAAATATTCCAGACAAAATTATAAATACTGGATGGACACCTATATCTAAACCAATAGTTCATAACAGCGCTGTTTACTCTGCAAAATGTTATAAATGGCTTGCACATCAACATATTGTAAATTATGATATAGCAATCTACGTAGATGCATATTTGTCTCCAAAAAAAGATATAAATTGGCAAGATTATATTGATAAATTAAATTCAAATGTTGCAAATAATGGAATTATATTATTAAAACATCCTGTAAGAAACTGTATTTATAAAGAATGTGAAATAATTTATAAATATCGGAAAGATAAAATAGAAAATATGCAGAAAGTAATAAACTTCCTTAAAAACGAAGGAATGCCTGAAGCATATGGATTATACGAATGTGGATTATTTATTAGGCATTTGAAAAATAAAGATTTTAATAGATTATGTGAAGAATTATTTGTATTAATGCTAAGATATACATACAGAGATCAAGCATTATTATCCTATGTCTTTTGGAAAAATCAAGTGAAAATAAATGCAGAATTCACAAGAGATTTTTATTTTGTTTCTGGTAAAATGGGTGATCATAATTATACATAAACAAATTCAAAAGAATTTGTGACAGCGTTGCTGTCTACAAGCCTAAAGGCTTGAATTTTCATGTAAGAAAATGCATGCTAGAGCATGCTGTAAGCCTACAGGCTTAAATTGCTTAAGCAATAAATGCTAAAGCATTTGATGAGCTAAAGCTCATACCGCCATTGGCGGTGAAGATGGTGATGATTATTTTATTTATTTTGTTGGGATAAATAAAAATTCACCATTGGTATTGCCGTTAGGCGGTTTGTGCTTTGGTGCGTAGCGTGCATGTATATCCAAAATTAAATTTTGTTTCATTATACTTAATCAGAAAGCTGTTTTCCCATCCATTCATATGCAACACAGTCAAGGTCATCCCATTTTCTGTTACAAGTATTACATTTAACACTATTATAATATTCGTACCAAATCATTGGTGGATGTGTTTCTGCGGCACAACCATTACAGCCATCGGTAGGACAGCCAATATGACGTGTAAATACGTCTTGTTTGCAACCATCACAAAAATGATGAAGACTTGTGAAATGACCAACTTTTCCATTGCAAATGGTACAGACCGTTTCTTTCTGACAATCCCAGCTTGCATGACCTTCTTGTTTGCATGAGTCGCACATGTGTTTTTCTGTAGTATGATCATCTGAACAATATTGGCATGTATGATTGTGTGTATCAAGACGTTTACATTTGTTATGCATGCATGTGTGTAAATCTGAGTCATGATCAAGAGCTAGACATCTTGAACAATGCTTAATATATCCAGGATGTCCTTTTTGTTTACATTGACCGCAAATGTGGTCAGTAGTTGAATGTGAAGAAGTTTTGCAAAAATTGCACGCCATAGCGAATAATATAAATAAATATTAAAGATTACCAAATAGTTTATTATTCAATTTTTATCAATATGATATAATTATTCATCAATATTAACAATGCTATAATCTTGTGTATTTAAAACATTATCTAGTTGAATAGGTAAATTTAACCATTGAATACACTGTGCCATTCCCTTATAAAAATCCAACGTATCAAAATTGACAAGATCATAATAAGACACATCTCTTTCAAATCCACCAGATTCTAATCTCTTAAAATAAACAGTTGATATGTATTTTTTAATATCAGTTATATCATATTCTAATTCAGTAAATTCGTTTATGTATTGAATAAGTTCATCATTATCTTTAATATCTTTTATTTCTGTATCAGGCATTCCATCCCATCGTGTTGAACCTAATCCATATCTTTCAACTGTATCATAGTTAATATCACAATAACCTCTGATGGTTATTTTTGAATCAATATCGTCATTTTGATAATCATACCGTTCTAAAATATAGATAATACCATCAACAAATTCTTGAGTCCAAATTTCTTTATACTGTTTCTTATTGATGATAATGGTGGTTAGTTTGGTTTTGCCCATATTGTTATAGCTTAATGTATGTTTATATGGGTTTACAATATTATTTTCAAAAATTTGATATTAGTATTTAATAACAGATAACCTATATAATATAATATTTATAATGTCCAAACTCATTGAAGTCACTTCTGACCATCATTGGCACAAAGATACTAAATTGGAACTTCTTGTCAATGATGATAAATTAGTTTCAATCAAATGGTATAAAAAAGATGTTTTGGTTGAGTTTGATGATACAGTTGAAGGTTTCATTGAAGAATTCCAAAACATTTATATGTTATTTGGTACAATTCATGGAATTAAAATTAAAAATGGTACATTTGATGAAGTTTATAAAATGATATATAATTTAGAAATACCACCCGAACTAAATATTAAATTTGTTGATTTTGGTCTTTGTGGTTGTAATATGGGTCATTGTGGAGCAATCCTTGGATACAAATTTACAGATTATCAGACAATTGGCGATATTATTAAAGAATGGGGTATGGAAACTGACACTGATAAAATGACACAACCATATTATGAATATCCCGATTCTGTTTTCCTTTATATGAGGGTAGAAGAAGGTAAATTTAAGTTATATCATGAAACATGCTATGATAAGAATCCTGAAAATGTTCAGTTAGATGATCAGTACACATATGTTAGTTTATGTTATAGTCGATAAATTATTTAAGAAAATGGCGTGTTTATTTATTTAATGGAACCTAATAATGAATTATTAGAAAAATATAATCAATTGAAACTAGATTATGATAACCTTTTTAAGGAAAAAGAAGAGTTGGAAGTACGATTGAAGAAGTATACGGCACCTGAACGGAAAAGAAAGTTTTATGAAAATCATAAAGAAGAAATCAAACAAAAAGTCAAAGAGCATAAAATAAAAACAGGTTATAAGCCACAAATATCCGAAGAGAAAAAAAAAGAGTACAATAGAAGGGCTTATTTGAAACGGAAAGAGAAAATGGAACAGGTTAAAGAGTAAGTGGATTTTATGCGTACAAAATTCATAAAATATGTACGTTCAAAATGACTTAAAAATAAATTAATATAGTAATATATAAGATGCCAGAAAAAAGATCATACGATTATGTCAAATCATTTATTGAATCAAAAGGTTGTCAATTGGTTTCGACCGAATATAATGGTAATCTAAAACCATTGCAAATCATTATGCAATGTGGTCATGAAATGAAAATTACTTTTAATAAGTTTTCTTGTGTTATTAAAGATTATGATTGTAGTGTCTGTAATAAAATATTAATAAATAAAAAGAAAATAGTAATTGCTGGACATAATTTTATAAATAATGCAAAAATTAAACATGATAATAAATATGATTATTCAAATGTTATATATAAAGATTGTGAAACCAAAGTTATCATTACATGTCCAAAACATGGAGATTTTGAACAAACACCAACACAACATTTGAGAGGTTGTGGGTGTTCACCTTGTGCATATGAATTAAATGGATTGAAATATGCAAAAACATTTGATTATTTTGTACAACAAGCTATTGAAATGCATGATAATAAATATAATTATGATGAATCTTCATTTAAAAATATGACAACAAAAACTATTATAACATGTATTAAACATGGAAAATTTGAACAAATGCCTAGCAGTCATGTTCAGGGGTATGGATGTGCTAAATGTACTTTTGAACAAGTATCTATAAATAATTCTTATACTACAGAAATTTTTATTAATAAAGCAAAAGAAATACATGGTAATAAATATGATTATTCCAAAGTTAATTATGTCAAATCAAATCAAAAAGTAATTATTATTTGTAAAATTCATGGAGAATTTAATCAATATGCAAATGCACATTTACAAGAACACGGATGTCCGTATTGTGGTAATGTAGTTAAATTGACTACAGAACAATTTATAGAAGAATCCAAAAAAATTCATGACGATACATATGAATATGATGATGTTGTTTACGATGGTATATTTAATAATGTTATCATTAAATGTAAAATTCATGGAAAATTTGAACAAATAGCAAAATCCCATTTGGAAGGACGTGGGTGTATACTGTGTGGATATGTTAAATCAGGAATGGCAACCAGAAAATCTCAACAACAATTTATTGACGAAGCAATTAAATTATATGGTGATAAATATGATTATACAAATACAGATTATATAACATGTGATTCAGAAATAACTATAAAGTGTAAAATACATGGTGATTATACTACCACACCATATTATCATTTAAGGGGTAGGGAATGCATTAAATGTAAACCTTCAAATTATAGTAAAAAATCAATAAGATGGCTTGAATATATTGAGAAAAAAGAAAATATTCATATACAGCATGCATTAAATGGAGGAGAATATAGAATTGGAAGATATAAAGTAGACGGGTATTGTAAAGAAACGAACACATGTTTCGAATTTTTTGGCGACTATTTCCACGGAAATCCTAAAGTTTTTAAGCCACTAGATTATAATAAACTACTCAAAAAACAATTTGCTGAATTATTAATCAATACAAATCAACGAATTATTGATATACAAAATAAAGGTTATATCGTCGAATTTATTTGGGAATATGATTGGGATATTATTGAAAAACAATTAAAAATTTAACTATATAATGCTTTCTTATATTTGTCTATTGTTTTTTTTGCACTAGAAGAATAATCTAACACTGGTTTTGGATAATTTACATTAGGATATAAATGGTAGTATTTATACCATTCATGAACATGTTCGTTAGGTACATCTTTTAATTCAGGAAGCCATTTTTTGATGTATTTACATTCTGGATCGGACTTTTGTGATTGAATTATCGGCGAGAGTATCCTAAAAAATGGAGAACTATCTGCGTGCGACCCCGAAATCCATCCCCACCCCCCTAAATTGGAAAATCTGTCCACGTCGGCTAAATATTTACTGAAGAATTTTTCACCTTCAGAATAATGGAAAAACATATTTTTTACAAGGAAAGAAGACACTATTAACCGTCCCCTATTTTCCATAAATCCAGTCTGTAATAACTGTCTTTGACACGCATCGTGGACTGGATAACCAGTCTCCCCTTTTATCCATGCATTCCATAATTGTTTTTGTGCTGGTGTTGCTGTAGCATATGTAATCCACGGAACTTTTGCATATTGTGGTTTTAAATTTTTAATTTTGTTGTCTTCTGATAAAGTTTCAGGGTAAAACTCACCGATATTATAATAAAACTCCCTCCAATGTAACTGTTTAATTAGATCGTTTTTCATCCCCAATTTATCCTTCATTTTATGATATACTTCCCTAATACTCACACAACCAAATTTAATATAAGCAGATAATCTAGTTGTTTGTTTACTCAAAATATTTCTTTCTTCATTATATTTTTTAAATGCATCAATATGATTTAATATTTTGAGTGCATTATCTCTTCCTCCTCTTACCGCAAGATTTTCATTATACTTGTAGAATTTAGCTTTATTTCCTTTAAATTCTCCAACAATCTTCTTCCGACCTGAAAAATAATTATCATATTTATTTGTCTTGATATCAACTACTTTTACTTTACTGGCTTTATTCCAATATGGAGTGAATTTAGTATAAATCTCATCACTTCCTGTTCTAATACTTCCAACTGGGTGCAATAAAACATCTTCATATGATTCAAATTTTGCTTTATTCTTTTCACAAACCTTTTGTAATGCCTCATCGCGCTTTTTTGAATAAGGAGTATAATCACGATTCACAAAAACAGCGTCTGCGTTGGCTGATTTAATGACTTTAGTTAATACTTCATTAGGTTTACCAAAAAAATAAAATAATCTGGATCCTTTATTTTTTAATTGTTCGTCAAGATCTTCTAATGATTCAATCATAAATTGAACAGCATTATCTGATTTATAAGGATTATTTACTAATTGTTCTGGAGTAAAAATAAATATTGGGATAACTTCAATAGATTTAGCTAATGCTTCCAGAAGACCAATATTATCATTCAATCGATAGTCTCTTCTAAAAATAAATATTGATTTCATATATTCTTTCATATGTTATATTACTGTATCATAAAATTTTATTCTACAATAAACATATAATTATAATATGGAAATGGAATTAGAAACAGTGGATGAAAAATATAATCAAGAATGTAACGATAATTTAAATGCAAATACAGAAATAATAAATGATAATCCATTTAAAAATTTTGAAGAGTATGAATTTTACAAATTACCGTGTGTATTTTCATTTCTTAACAAAAATAATAAAAACATTAATAGAGATGATAATAGAGTAAATGCAGAGAAATTCGAGGCAAATAAAATTAACAGTAATTCTGAACTTAAAAGATTTTTAGGAGCTGTTAGAACTGGCAGTGCATTAACCTCTATTATTACACGTAATAAACTACCCGATGGTAGCTATACTCCAGTATTTAATAAGGATAAAATCAGTAAAATTTTATATGAAAAAATATATGATAATCAAAGTATTTATGATTTCTATATGAATTATGCAAGTAATAAAAGAGGAATGCCAAATTATAATATGACACTATTTCGATTTATGAATTTAGATACGGAATTATATATTAACGATGTATATACTTTACCATTACCGTGTTCATTTACATCGGATCCTGAATTTTTGAAGTCATTTGTTGGAAGTGGTATAGATCATTACGAATGTTTGCCTGAAATTCCAACAAAAAATATTGAGCAAAAAGTGTGTAGGATTAAATCTATATTTATTCTTGATATTAACAATGAAACTCCGCATATATTTAATTCTTTTATAAAAGCAGATGAAATGTATTTAAGCAACGACGAAAAAAATGTTTTTGAAAATAATGATCAGAGAGAAATTGTAATACCCGGATGTAAATTGATAATAACTGGTAAAAAACATTTTAAATATAATAATTTTGATACAAACCAATGGAAAGAATATAAGAATGGAGATATTGCATATGATCATTTTATATATAAATGCAATATTGTTAAGATTATCGATAGTAAAGAATTATTCGAATCTATACGTAACGATCACTTCAAAGTTAAAGATTTATATGAAAAACATCAATTACCATCACAAACAATTATGAGGCGCGATAGAACTAACTATAGAGATGCGCCATATATGTCTAAGTCGGAACGATATCAGTATGGAGGTGGTTATTATCAAAAATATTTGAAATATAAGGCAAAATATATGGCATTGAAAAATTGATTAACCTATATAAATAATAAATAATCAATAATCAATAATATTACTCATTAAATTATAATATATGTCAAATTTAATACTTATTCGTGGTTTTGAAATAGATATACCTAAAACTATGTTACAACATCATATTACTAATGTTGTAGATCTGGAAAAACATCTTAAAAAACTAATTAAAAAGCGAACCAATTCATTTAGATTATTAGTTGTTAG
>Ga0138256_10001055_pt1 | contig 29594 bp, 26 predicted proteins | sample KNB2016incub_MG_FD_105486 | JGI IMG/M metagenome (GOLD analysis project Ga0138256, IMG submission 105486) | Active sludge microbial communities from wastewater in Klosterneuburg, Austria - KNB2014incub_MG | ecosystem: Engineered > WWTP > Activated sludge > Unclassified | place: Austria... | reverse complement strand
TATGAGCTTGCTGATCACCAACGGAATCGTCGTCACCGCCGCCGATCTGCATCGCGCGGATGTCCTCATCGAAGGCGAACACGTAAAGGCCATCGGCCACGATCTGCACGCGCCGGGCGCCGAGGTGATCGACGCGAAGGGAATGTTCGTGATGCCCGGCGGCATCGACCCGCATGTGCATTTGGACATGCCCTTCATGGGCACCTTCAGCAGCGACAATTACGAGACCGGCACGCGCGCTGCGCTGCACGGCGGTACCACCACGGTGATCGACTTCATCCTGCAAACACAAGGCAAGAGCCTGCGCCACGCGCTGGAGCAATGGCAGGGCCGCATGAACGGCAACCTCTTCGGCGACCTCAGCTGGCACATGGCCGTCACCGATTTCAACGACGATACGAAGAAGGAGGTGAAGGAGATGATCGAGCAGGAAGGCATTACGAGCTTCAAGACCTTCATGGCGTACAAGGGCGCGCTGATGATCGACGACCGCCAGATGGTGGGCCTGATGAACGAGGTGAAGGAACACGGCGGCATGGTCACTGTTCACGCCACCAACGGCGACATGATCGACTTCCTGGTGCAGAAGCATCGCAGTGAAGGCAAGCTCTCACCGCTCTATCACTATCTCTCGCAACCCGAGATCACCGAGGCCGAGGCCAGCGGCCGCTTCGCCGACATGGCCTGGCACACCGGCGTGCCCGCGTACATCGTACACATGACCTGCGAAGGCGCGTTGAACCACGTGCGCGATGCCGCCCGCCGCAACCAGCGCGTACTCGCCGAGACCTGCATCCAGTACCTGCTGCTCGATGCGTCGCTCTACGAAAAGCCCGACGGCGCCAAGTGGGTGATGAGCCCGCCGCTACGCGAGAAGAAGGACATCGCCGCGCTGTGGGGTGCGATCGATCAGGGCACGGTGCAAGTGGTTGCCACCGATCACTGCCCCTTCATGCTGGAGCAGAAGGCGATGGGCAAGGACGATTTTTCCAAGATCCCCAACGGTCACCCGGCCATCGAGCACCGCATGGAACTGCTCTTCAGCGAAGGCGTACACCAGAAGCGGATCACGCTGAACAAGTTCGTGGAACTCACCGCCACCAATCCTGCGAAGATCTTCGGCATGTTCCCGCGCAAAGGCACCATCGGCATCGGCAGCGACGCGGACATCATCCTGCTCGACCCGAACGAGAAGCACACGCTCAGCGCCAAGACCCACCACATGAACGTGGACTACAGCGGCTACGAGGGCATGCAACTCACCGGCAAGGTGAAGACCGTGATCCTGCGCGGTCAGGTCGCCATCGACAAGGGCGAAGTGAAGATCAAGAAAGGCTACGGGCAGTTCGTGAAGCGGAACAAGGTGAGTGGAATGCTTTGAATGCATGGAACGCAGATGACACTGAAAACAGGGATCTACACTGATCTGAAAGAGCAAGGGATGGAGGAGGAGTACTTGCATAGCGAGTTGACCGAAAGGATCATCAAGGCCTTCTATGCGGTGTACAACACCTTGGGGTATGGCTTCTTGGAGAAGGTCTATGAGAACGCCCTGTTCCTGGAATTGCAAGAGATGGAAATCGCGGTCGTAAGGCAGAGTCCGATCGTCGTCTCCTATCAAGGACAAGAAGTCGGGCAGTACTTTGCTGATCTACTGGTCGAAGATCGCGTGATCGTGGAGTTGAAAGCCGCCGAGACCATCTGCAAAGAGCACGAGTACCAATTGATCAACTACCTCAAAGCAACGAACATCGAAGTCGGCCTTCTGCTCAATTTCGGAACCAAGCCTCAAGTCAAACGGAAAGTCTTCACCAATTCAAATCCGCGCTGATCCACTCTTTCAGTGTCATCAGCGTTCCAATCGTACCCCATGCCTAGAAAGATCAAAAGCGGCCTTATCCAAATGAGCCTTCCGATGACGGAGGGCGAAGGCACCATTCCGGAGATCATCGATGCCATGGTGCAGAAGCACATCCCGCTGATCGAGAAGGCGGGCAAGGAAGGCGTGCAGATCCTGTGTTTGCAGGAGATCTTCAACACGCCCTACTTCTGCCCCGGCCAGGACCGCAAGTGGTATGAGAGCGCGGAGAGTGTGCCCGGCCCCACCACGGAACTGATGGCGAAGTATGCCAAGAAGTACAACATGGTGATCATTGTTCCGATCTACGAGAAGGAGCAGGCCGGTGTGCTGTACAACACGGCTGCGGTGATCGATGCCGACGGGACCTACCTCGGCAAGTATCGCAAGAACCACATCCCGCACACGAGCGGCTTCTGGGAAAAGTTCTTCTTCAAACCTGGCAACCTCGGCTATCCGGTCTTCCAAACGAAGTACGCCAAGGTGGGCGTGTACATCTGCTACGACCGCCACTTCCCGGATGGCGCGCGCTGCCTCGGGCTGAACGGCGCGGAGATCGTCTACAATCCTTCGGCAACAGTCGCGGGTTTGAGCGAGTACCTGTGGAAGCTGGAGCAACCCGCGCACGCCGCAGCGAACGGCTACTTCATGGGCTGCATCAATCGCGTGGGCGAGGAGAAACCGTGGAACCTCGGCAAGTTCTATGGACAGAGCTACTTCGTGGATCCACGTGGCCAGATCTTCGCACAAGCCTCGCGCGATGACGATGAATTACTCGTCGCGGAGTTCGATCTGGACATGATCGAGGAAGTAAGGAGTACGTGGCAGTTCTTCCGGGATAGGCGGCCGGAGACGTACGGGAAGATCGTTGAGTTGTAGAACGCGGATCGACCTGATCGCCACAGCGAGGGCCATGTGGAAGCGATCGCACACGCTCGCGCGGCCGTGCTTGCAGAAGCTGATAGCGAGCGGCAAGTTGATGAACGCGGAGTTGTGATCCCTCCGTGGATGTGGCGGTTTTGGGCACATGAGCCACTGGTTCCGTGGGCTTTGAAGGTGGACGGGCCGGGCATCGGCATTGTCCGATGGATCGCTCAGGCGGTTGGGTGATGGCCTCTGCGAGTTCGGTGAGGCCCGCCGTAAGAATGCTGAGGCCCTCCGCAAGAATGATGAACCCCGCTGCAAGAATGACGAACCCCGCTGCAAGAATGCTGAGGCCCTCCGCAAGAATGCTGAACCCCTCTGCAAGAATGCTGAACCCCTCCGCAAGAACGTTGAACCCCTCCGCAAGAATGCTGAACCCCTCTGCAAGAATGCTGAGGCCCTCCGCAAGAACGTTGAACCCCTCCGCAAGAATGCTGAACCCCTCTGCAAGAATGCTGAGGCCCTCCGCAAGAACGTTGAACCCATTGCATGAATGCGGACGCCCCTTGGGGTGGAATGGCTGCACCTCCGATCGTTCGCGGAACGGAATTGCGGGAAGAACGAGCGCCGCCGCTTATCTGATGCATCAGGCATGTCGCAGGGGCCATGGAAGAGCCTTCGCACCACCTACCTGTATGGGGACATGACGAGTTGGAAGTTGATGAATGCAGGCCTATGACGCACGGATCATCGGGTCTTACATTTGGGGAAAGATGCACCATGACCGCTGCCAGTAAGAAAGCGCTGCTCAAGAAACTGATCGAATCGGAACGGGATCCGGCGGTTCTTGATCTGGTGAACAATGTCTTGCAGCGCCGGACACGTGGGGTAGCCTTTCAAAGTGACATGGTGCAACGGGTCATGCGTGCCGAAGAGGACTACAAGGCAGGTCGATCCCAGACCTTGGAAGAGTTCGGGAAGGACATGGAGCAGTTCATCGATTCGCTCTATGTGAAAGCGGCGAAGCCAAAGAAGCACACGTGAAGGTCCTCGTTCTTGCCCAAGCGAATGACAGCTTGAGGCGTTCGCTTCAATACCTCTCCCGGTATTACGATCAACGCTATCTGCTTGCCATGGAGCGTTTGATCCGACAGCGGATCAAGTGGCTGGCCGACAATCCGGGTGGTGGTCAGTTCGAACCGGAACTGGAATGGTCGAACAAGGGCTACCGACGACTGGTGGTCAAGGAATTCATGATCATCTACCGTATCGATGACGAGGTGATCGTGGTGTATGACATCTTCGACTCGCGAAGAGACCCGACGAGGATGAAGGGGTGAACCGCCCTTGCTGCACTTTAGCGGTAAGCGGATCACGAGCGGGAGGTTGATGAATGCGGGATCGTGAGTTGCCGGTTCCTTATAAATGCGGGGTGTATGAAGCGGAGGATAGACCTCTTCGTAGCAGCCAACTCGTTCCAAAGAAGAGGACAACAGCAAACGCGATGTCGAAGGTTATGATGAAGATGCCCTCGTCAATTGTTCCCCGAAGCAGCGCTTCATGAATGCCGAAGGGTATGAAGTTGAAAGCGCAGCCAGGGCGCAATGCACAATTCAGGAAGAGTATAGGCAGGATCGCCGAACCACACCAGATCAGGACCTTGCGTGCCATCGGTCTCACCCCGCCACCGTCTCCACCTCCTTGCTCACTTTCTTGAAGAGTCCTTGCAGCACATTACCGGGGCCTACTTCCACCACCTTGTTTGCACCGTTGGTGAGCATGTTCTGCATGGTCTGCGTCCAGCGCACGGGTGCGGTGAGCTGCGCGATCAGGTTCGCTTTGATGCGCGCCGGTTCGGTGTGGGGCCGGGCGTCCACGTTCTGGTAGATGGCGCAGCGGGGATTCACGATCGGTGTGAACTGGATCGCGGTGGCGAGCTCGGCACGCGCGGGTTCCATGAGCGGGCTGTGGAAGGCGCCACCGACCGGCAGCACCAACGCGCGTTTCGCACCGGCAGCCTTCAATGCTTCGCAGGCGGCGTTCACCGCTTCCACGGTTCCGCTGATGACGAGTTGGCCGGGGCAGTTGTAGTTCGCGGGCACCACCACACCGGGGATGGTCTTGCAGATCTCCTCCACCTTGCCATCTTCCATGGCGAGGATCGCGGCCATGGTGCCCGGTTGCAGTTCGCAGGCCTTCTGCATCGCGTTCGCGCGCGCGGCCACCAGTTTCAAACCATCCGCGAACTCCATCGCACCGGCAGCGACCAACGCGCTGAACTCACCGAGTGAATGCCCAGCGACCATCGCAGGCTTGAATGCATCGCCCATCACCTTCGCCTTCACCACGCTGTGCAGGAAGATGGCGGGCTGCGTCACGTTGGTCTGTTTCAGGTCGGCCTCGCTACCGCTGAACATGATGTTCGTGAGGTTGAAGCCGAGCAGGTCGTTGGCGTGTTCGAACCAGATGCGCGCGTTGCTATCGGCATCGTAGAGGTCCTTGCCCATGCCGGGGAACTGGCTGCCTTGTCCGGGGAATACGTAAGCGGTCATGGGGGGAGGTTGTTCGTGTTGTTCGTTGTTCGTGTTGCTAGTTGTTCGTTGTTCGTGTTGCTCGTTGTTCGTTGTTCGTGGGCCAACGTTCCACACGGACAACGAACAACGTTCTCTTCAATCCCTCCTCCCAAAGAGGCGAAGGAGCATGAGGAAGAGGTTGATGAAATCGAGGTAGAGGCTGAGCGCGCCCATGAGCGCCATCTTCTGTGCGGTCTCCGTGCCGTTCACCACTTGCTCGCCCATGCGCTTCAGCTTCTGCATGTCGTAGGCAGTGAGTCCAGTGAAGATGACGACGCCGAGGATGCTCACCACATAGTCCATGGTGCTGCTGCCGATGAACATGTTGATGACCGAGGCGATGATGATCCCGATCAACCCGATGAAGAGCAAGCTGCCCAACTTCGTCAGGTCGGTCTTGGTGGTATAGCCCGCGACCGCCATGATGGCGAAGATGCCCGCAGCCATGAAGAAGACCGAGAAGATGCTCCCCAGTTGGTAGATGATGAAGATGCTCGACAGGCTCATGCCCGTGAGCGCGGAGTAGAGCAGGAAGACGCCGAGCATCACCGTGCTGCTGAGGCGCTCCACCATGCCGGCCATGACGAAGACCAGGATCAAGGGCGCGAACATCACCACATAACCGAGGCCGGTGGGATGGAAGCCAAGTCCATTCGCACCGGGTGTGCGCAACCACGTGCTCATGCCTTCATCGGTGCCGAACCACCAGGCCATGACGCCGCTGATGACCAGAGCCATGGCCATGTAGCTGAACACGCTGCTGAGGAAGGTGCGCGTGCTGTTGGTGGCATCCGGGCCGTAGATCGTGGTGGGTTGCGTGGGGAATTGGTTCTGTTCCATGCTAGTTGGTGTTGGGGCGCTGTCATCCCGGGCATGACCCGGGATCGCGCCCGTACTCAATGAAGTGTTGCGCTGATGAGCTTGAAGAACTCCTCGCGTGTGCGCGGGTCCTTGAGGAAGATGCCGGTGAAGGCGGATGTGGTGGTCACCGAGTTCTGCTTCTGGATACCGCGCATCTGCATGCACAGGTGAGCGGCTTCGATCACCACAGCGACCCCCATCGGCTCCAGTGTATCGTGGATGCAATCGCGGATCTGCACCGTGAGGCGTTCCTGCACTTGCAAACGCCGGGCGAAGGCATCCACCACACGGGGGATCTTGCTCAGTCCGGTGATACGGCCGTTGGGGATGTAGGCGACGTGGGCCTTACCGAAGAAGGGCAGCATGTGGTGCTCGCAGAGGCTGTACACCTCGATGTCCTTCACCACCACCATCTGGCTGTACTTCTCCTTGAACAAAGCCTTCCGCAGGATCGCGGCGGGATCGAGGTCGTAGCCATGAGTGAGGTATTGCATGGCCTTGGCCACACGCTCGGGTGTCTTCTGCAGGCCTTCGCGCTCGGGATCCTCGCCGATGGCCTTCAGGATGTGGGAATAGTGATCGCCGATGCGGGACACCAATTTGGCGTCGTAGAGATCCACGCGCGAATAGCCTTCCCCTTGCGGCTCGTGCTCGCCGTTCCCGGACGCCTTTTTCTTCGGAGCGCGCTTAGCCGCCATGGTATTCAACGAAGTTGTTCTCGGTCTCCTGCAGCTTCACGCAATGAAGCGAACAGCCCAAGGCATGCATGGGTTCCGCCAATTGCTCCCATATCGCGACGGCCAGGTTCTCCGTGCTGCTCAAGCGCCCTTTCATGAAGTCCACATCGAGGTCGATGTTCTTGTGATCCAATTTGTTGATCACGCGTTCGTGCATGATCGCGCTAACCCGGCTCAGATCCACCACAAAGCCGGTCTCGGCGCTCGGCTCACCCTTCACGGTTACCCACAGTTCGTAGTTGTGTCCGTGCCAGTTCGGGTTGGAACATTTTCCGAAGGTGGAAAGATTCTTCTCCGCGCTCCAATCCGGGCGAGCCAGCTTATGGGCGGCGCTGAAGCGTTCACGACGGGTGATGTGGACAACGGACATTGATCCTGGTAAGGGAGTGCCAAGGTAACAAGGGTGAATGCAGGAGCAGTATGCAGGAGCAGGAGCAGGAGCAGGAGCAAGAGCAAGAAGAAGGGGCAGGGGCAAGCGTTCGGGCTATGCAAGTTGTCGTCTCTCGTTCATTGAAGAGATCAGGCGAGCCTCTCGTGACGATCACTTGTCCCTGCTCCTGCCCCTGCCAACTACCTTGGCGGCCATGCTCCCTCGCTGGCTGGTACGCTATGCACGCATCCGCGCATTGCAACCGCTGTACGTCAAGATGCATCACCTCGCACAGATCGGGATGAATTACTGGGGTGGCGCAGAGGTGGGCGCCAGTGGAGAGTTGCATGCGTTGAAGCACGCAAGTGAACTGCTCAAGCAGGAACCCAGCCCAGTGGTCTTCGATGTCGGCGCGAACAGCGGCGATTTCACCCTTGCTGCCCTCGCTGCGTTCGGTCCGAAGGTGCGTGTTCATGCCTTCGAACCATCGAGCGTCGCCGCGCAATTATTCGAGCAGAAGGTCGATGTAGCACTTCAGAGTGGCCAAGTGGGTTTGCGTCGCTTCGGGTTCAGTGATACAGCTGGAAGTGCTACCCTGCATTCCCCGACGAGCGGTAGCCCGATCGCGAGCCTGCACCCCGCTACGTTCGAGATCGACGGACGGGAACTGGTGCATGAATCCATCGAACTGCGCACGTTGGATGCGTTCTGTAGTGAGCACGCGATCGAGCGCATCCACTACTTGAAGGTGGACACCGAAGGCCATGAATTCGCCGTGCTCTTGGGCGCCAAGCGGATGATCGAGGAAGGAAGGGTACACATCATCCAGTTCGAGTTCGGCGAGTATCACATCGATTCGCGCGTGTTCTTCCGCGACCTGTTCCTCTTCCTGTCCCCGCAGTATCACATCCATCGGATCCTTCCGAATGGCTTGTGGCCCTTGAAGGAATACCAACCGGAATTGGAGGTCTTCCGCACCGCGAACTATCTGGCCATCGCGAAGTGAGACCTTTGGACCCACGATAGAAGAAGATGATCATCGTCACCGGAGCAGCAGGATTCATCGGTAGCGCCTTGGTAGGTGAGTTGCTCCGGCAGGGCTGGCAGGACATCGTGGTGGTGGATGATTTCTCGCGCGGTGATAAGGCCCCGAACCTGGAGGGCAAGAAGCTCACCGCCCGGGTGGAACGCACGGAATTCTTCTCGTGGTTGGATGCGAACGAGAAGCTGGTCCAGTTCATCTTCCACTTGGGTGCGCGCACCGACACCACGGAATTCAACAAGGCGATCTTTGATGAGTTGAACGTGCGTTACAGTCAGCGCATTTGGGAGGCGTGCGTGAAGTATGGGATCCCGCTCGTGTATGCATCTAGCGCAGCGACTTACGGCGATGGTGCATTGGGCTATGGCGACACGGACGATTCTCTACCGACCCGTTTGGATCCCTTGAATCCGTACGGCGCGAGCAAGAACGAATTCGACCGTTGGGCGCTCGCACAAGAGCGCAAACCCTACTTCTGGGTCGGGCTCAAGTTCTTCAATGTGTATGGCCCGAACGAATACCATAAGGGCCGCATGGCCAGTGTGGTCTTCCACGCCTTTTCCCAGATCCAAGCACAGGGTACCATGCGCTTGTTCCGCAGTCACCGACCGGATTACAAGGACGGTGAGCAGCTGCGCGATTTCGTGTACGTGAAGGATCTGTGCGCCATCTGCCTATTCCTCCTGGAGCACCGGAAGGATAGCGGGCTGTACAACCTGGGCAGCGGAACGGCACGCACCTTCATCGATCTGGTACGCGCCACCTTCCAAGCGATGGATGTTCCAGAGAAGATCGCGTTCATCGACACACCGGCGGACATCCGCGACACCTACCAGTACTTCACGGAGGCCCCGATGGAGAAGCTTCGCGCGATCGGTTACGACAAGCCGTTCCACACGTTGGAAGAAGGCGTGGCGGACTACGTGAAGAATTACCTCGCCCGGTCGAGTTACATGTGATCGGATCGATTAGGCGAGATCGGCGCGGTGCTCCTTGTGCCAGAGTTGGAAGACGATCAACGTCCACAGCAACTTGCGGTGATTGGCCTTGCCGGACATGTGCTCCCGAACGATCCGGTCCACATAAGGGGCATTGAACAGCCCTTGCTCCGTGATGCGCTTGGATGCCAGAAGTTCATCGCACAGCGGTCGTAGCTCCTTCCGCAACCAATCACTGAGCGGGATACCGAAGCCTTTCTTCGGCCTGTCGATGATGGCATCCGGGATCTTGCCGCGCATCACTTTCTTCAACAGGTACTTGCCATTGAAGCCACGTCGTTTCAAGTTGTTCGGAAGGGAATTGATGAACTCCACCACCTCTACATCCATGAAAGGTGCGCGCACCTCAAGCGACGTATACATGCTGGCGCGGTCCACTTTGAAGAGGATATCGTCCAGCAGGTACGTGCGCAGGAAGACATGGATGATCTCATCCAGCTTTCCGTTCGCCCACGGAGAGTTGCTCAAGAGGTCATCCACCGGTTCCAGCCCTGTGCGCTCTTGAAGCTGCTCGCGTACCTGCGGCGTTAGCAGCAATGCTTTCTCCTGCGGCGTGAAGCCCCCCAGCCAACGCGTATGCACATGGTGCGCAGGGCCGCCGAAGCCGCGCAGGAACTGCTTCACCTTGAAATCGAACGAGATGTTCCTGTCGCTTGCCGGGAGAAGCTCCGCCAAGCCTCGCAACGCACCGATCGCCGGTGCGGGCAAGGCGCTGAAGAACGCACGGAAGCGGTCCGCACCGAAGGTGGGATAACCCGCCAGCAACTCATCGCTTCCATCGCCGCCAAGTGCAACGGTGACATGCTTGCGCGCAAAGCGACTGAGCAGGTGGGTCGGTATGAGCGACGCATCGGCAAAGGGCTCATCGAGCTTGGCGTAGAGGTCGGGTATGAGGTCCAAGCTGTCCCGCTGTCGGAGCGTTTCCACATGATGGTCGCTGCCGATGCGCTCGGCCACGGAACGTGCATGGGCGCTCTCGTCGTAGCTCGCTTCCTCGAAACCGATGCTGAAGGTCCGGATGCGCTGCGTGCTGCACTGTTGGGCGTAGTAGGCCACGGCACTGCTGTCGATACCGCCGCTGAGGAAAACGCCCAAGGGGACATCGCTCATCAGCCGACGCTCGGTGGCCTTGCGCAACAGAACATCCAATCGGTTCGCGGCATCGTCCTCCGCAATGGGCTGTTCGGTGAGGTCGATGGTCCAGTAGGCCTCGTCCTTCTCCACCCGGCCGTTGCGCACCCACATACAATGACCGGGTTCCAACTTGCGTATGCCCTGCACCATGCTACGCGGCGTGGGCACGTATTCGAAACTCAGGTACTGATCCAACGCAATGGGGTCCAGCGCGGAGCGCACCGCAGGATGCTCGCGTACGGCCTTGAGTTCACTTCCGAAAACGAAGGTGCCGTTCGCCTCGGCGTAGTGCAACGGCTTCTTGCCCATGCGGTCCCGCGCTAGAAAGAGGCTTCCATCGCGGGTATCGTGAATGGCAAGTGCGAACATGCCATTGAGCATGGGTAGCATGGCGGCACCATGCTCCCGGTACAAGTGGAGCAGCACCTCCGTATCGCTATCCGTGCGGAAGTGCTGCTGGCCGGTCTTGAGCAGCCCTTCGCGCAGTTGCTTGTAATTGTAGATCTCACCGTTGAAGACGATGCACAGTTCGCGTGCTTCGTCGAACATGGGTTGATCGGCACCGTGGCTCAGGTCGATGATGCTCAGGCGGGCGTGGGCCAAGCCCGTATCCCCGATCATCACGGCGTCCTGTAGATCGGGGCCGCGGTACGCGATGCGCGCGATCATGCGGCGCGCGTCCTCGTGCGAGCCACTTCCTTGGAATCCGGCGATGCCGCACATGGTTCTGTTCTTGTCGGTGCCGTGCTAGGTGCGGCGTCCTACGGCAATGATGGACGAACCCGGCAACGCGCCCGGCAACAGGCGGGACTCCCATGCGAAGAGGCGGCCGACGATGCCATTGATCGTGGAGGTGAAGCCGGGGTCGGGTGCGTGGAAGCGGATGTTGCGCTCGCGGCCACGGAGCAGATTGTTCAAGGCAATGGCGGGGTACAATGCGTGAAAGAAATAACGCACACGTTCCGTCGAAAGGCCAGCAGCGGCGAACTCATTGCGCAACATCGGTCGGGTGTAGCGACGGAAGTGGCCGAAGTGATCATCGAAGGTGGTCCACAGCTCTTTGCGCGCGGGCACGGTCACAGCTACTCGCTGCGCATTGGGGAAGGCGATGAGCAAGGCACGGATGAACGCCGGTGCATCCTCAATGTGTTCGATCACATCGAACAACACCAGGGTATCAATGCCGGTGCGGATCTCCACGGGCAGGTCGAACGCATCAGTGTCCAGGAAGAGGTGCTCCGGAACGAGGAGGCCGCTATTCGGCGAACCCAACTCCACGCCTCTCGCATTCCATCCGGCCGCGCGCAATTGCTGGGTAACGATGCCGGTACCGCACCCGATCTCCAGGATGGATGCGTTCGGCGGGACATGGCCTTTGAGTACGCGGACGATCGTGCGGTTGCGCGCCACATGCCACCAGCTCCGCTCTATCCCCGGCGGATATGCTTCATCGAACCGGTCATGATCGAATTCCGTGCGCGCCATCACTTCTTCACGCGCATCCGGAATTCGACCTCTTCGAAACCACCGACCCAGAAACACCAGAAGCGTGAACAAACGAAGGGCGAGAGGTTCGCGAAGAAGGAAACGAAGGCGCCGAAACCCCGGGCCATCCAGAACACCGGCGGGGAGAGCACGGTCTTCTTGAAATAGGGTTGTGCGAACCAGCGCAGCCTTACGGCATCCGTATCGAACTCCGCTCCTTGGTAACCGCCTACGAAGTCCTTCCTGAAGTAGTACGGGAAGGTCACGTCGAAACCGGCCTTGTGCTCCGCGTGCGTGAACCCGCGGCTGAAGTGGGGAACGCGCACGATCACGGTAGCTCCCGGTTTGGCAATGCGATGCACCTCGCGCATCACGGCGAAAGGGTTCGGCAGGTGCTCGAAGCAATGGTCGCTTTCCACGTGATCGAACTCACTATCGGCGAAGGGGTAGGGGAATCGACTCAGGTCGTGTTCAACGTCCGGCTTGCTGATGCTGTAGAGATCGACATTGACGAATCCCGGCTTCGGGTATTCCCCACTGCCCAGGTTCAACTTACGCATGGTTGCTGGTATTGATGGATCGCCTGATCGAATAAGGGGTCTTGCGCTGGCTTTCGAAATAGACGCGCATCATCATTTCCGCGAGCACACCCATGAGGATCATGAGCATGCCAACGATGAAGAACATGGCGGTGATCACGGGCAAGGGTGTTTCCACCAGATCCTTCTGCCCGGTCACTTTGAAGTAGAGCGCCAGACCTCCGGCGAAAAGGGCGACGATGAAACTGAGAAAGCCGATCCCCCCGAAGAAGTGGATCGGCTTGGTCATGTGCTTGTCCAGGAACTTGACCAACAGCAGGTCGAGGACCACCTTGTAGGTGCGGAACAGGCCATAGTTGCTCTTGCCGAAGCGTCGAGGATGGTAGCTTACCGGTACTTCACCCACGCGGCCACCTTGCCAACTGCAATACACCGGGATGAAGCGATGCATCTGGCCATAGAGCGCCACGTCCTTGATCACATCCCTTCGGTAGGCCTTGAGCGTACATCCGTAATCGTGCAACCGAACGCCACTGACCTTGCTGATGAGCGTATTGGCCAACAAGGAGGGCAGCTTGCGCGTGAGGAAGCTGCCCTTCCAGCGGTCCTTGCGCCACCCGCTCACCACATCGTAGCCTTCCTCCAATTTGGCCAACAGCATGGGGATGTCCGCAGGATCGTTCTCCAGATCGCTATCAATGAGGACAAGGATGTCCCCGGTGGCGGTCTGGATGCCTGCATTGATCGCAGCGGTCTGGCCGAAGTTGCGCCGGAAATCGATGCCTTTCACACGTGGGTCCACAGCGCACACCTGCTCGATGGCTTCCCACGATCCATCACGTGAACCGTCGTTCACCAGGATCACTTCATGGTCCATGTTCGCTAGCGCTGCTCCCACACGCTCCATGAGCAGGGGCACGCTTTGCGCCTCATTGTATATGGGGACGATCAGGGAAACGTGCGGCATGGCTACGGGACCGATGTGTGCTTGAAGAACCGGGAATGAAGGCCGACGACCGCAGCGATCAGCAGGAATGGAATGAAAGGAACAAAGTAACGGTGCTCCGAGAACCGCAGGACAAGCGGGAAGATCAACAGACCGAACGGAACCAACAGGACCGGCACGACCACAAAGCCACGCACCGTTGATCCCCGCCACCAGAATACCGCCCCGATCACACCGAGAAGGATGGTACACCAGTGCAGCGCGATGTGGAACAACTTGATGACCTTGAGCGGGAAAGGCATTTCAGCGAACGTCAATCGATATGCAATAGGGTTACCGCTCTGCTTCAGGAACCTCACCAATGCAAGCCATCTGGACTGTACATGATATTGGATGGGATGCTCGGTGATGAACGCGATGCGGTAGCGGTCCAGTTCCGCATTGATCTCCGCACTCGCGCGCTCCACGGTTTCCGCCGGAAGGGACGGGTCCTTCAAGAGCAGGATCCGCTGGGAGAGGGCCGCTAGGCTGTCCAGATCGTAGGCGCTGGTCATGATGCGTTCAGGCAGGTGAATGCTTGTCGCATTGGTCTGCCCCGGTATCTGGTCGTTGCCAACATTGAAGAATCGCAATTCAGCCTGTGGGTCGACCCACCACACGATGTCGCCACCGAATGCGAGGACGAACCTGGATGCGGCGAGCTTGGGATCCGGATGATCCTCACTCACGAAGAGTGTTCGCGTCAGGGGAATGAGCTGTTGGTGGTGTATCCAGTTGCGCACCATCCACGCACCATCGATCACGATCAGTGGCAAGAGGAAGATGAACGCATCTCTAAGAAGCCCGGTTCTTCCGGAGCGAGAGATCCAGATGCCGAGCAGGACGATGCCTGCTACGGGTGCAAGCACCGGTTTCAGGAAGATGGCCCATGTGAGCCAGCAACCTGCGATCAACAATGCCTTGGGGTCCCTTGCGCGATGCCACGTGTGGTACCGGTCCAGGAAGAGGATCAACGCCGAAGTGACGAAGCTCTCCGTCATGAGCATGATGTCATACCACTGCACCGATATGCTCACGGCGTATGTGACCAAGGTGATGAGGAAGACCGCGCGCGATCCGGACAGTCGGTAGGTCAAGCGGCTTAGCACGTACATGCTCCATGCGGCCAACAGTACCTGAAGGATGATGATCACATCGTACGTTCCCGGTGGGGTGCTCACCAGGCGGACGAGCAGGTACAGCGCGCCATACCCCGGCATGCGGAGATCAGGCGTGTAGTTCCCGTTCTCCAGCAACGACTCGATGGGGACGAAGTATCCGGGTGTATCACCCCAGAACAAACCCAGCCGTCCAGCACCATTATGGTCGGGTCCGTGGGTGGAGAGGAGGACCCCAAGCGTGAGGACCTTGATGCACAGCGTCACGAACAACCAGAAAGGCCAACGTTCCGGGTCCGGTATGCGTGCGGTGAAGCGCCTCATGCGTTGGTGCTAGAACGATCGTGGGCCCGACTTTTCAATGCGTTCATGGCGACCCCATGCTCCGGGTCGAATGTGATGGTTCCGCCCCTTGCCTGCAAGAATAGGTGTTCGGTCCCGAGCAGCTCTTGATCCATTGGCGGCGTATGCGGCCGGTCATCGTCCGGGCGCAACCACGGAACGCACGATCAGCGGAACGGATGCCTGATCCGGGATGGAAGACGATCGAGGATGTGGGCGCAAAGGGCTGTGGCGAGCGGGAGCATAAGAACGAACACCGAGCTGAGGTACCTGTTCTCACAGAGGCGGATCCCGAAGGGGAAGATGAAGATGCCGTACAGGACCACGACCGGGATGATCCGCAGATGCATCGGAAGACCCTTCTTGAAAAGGAAATACAACGCTGCGAGAAGGCCGAGCACAATGGTGGCCCAATAGAACAGGGAGTAGAAGACCTTGATCGATCTCCCCACCACACCGAGGTTCGAGAAAGGGGTGTTCGTGAGTCCGTTCGTTCCCGAGTTCACAAGAAAGCGACGGAGAAGGGATAGCCTGCTACCCACTTGGTAGTGGAACGGTCTTTCGGTTCTCAGGGCCGCGATGCAATCCGCACATCGGTCCTGCACGGCTACGAGCAGATCTGCGCGTTCCGTTTCCGACGTGCTGGTGTTCCTGGCGTTGACATCCGCTGCGATCCGTGCCAAGGTGTCGGCACTGCATGCCATGGTCATCAGTCCGGCATCGAAAGGAGGATCCGTGGTGTTATCGTACACACCGGTGACCCGATCCGATCGGATACCGAACCAACGGATCTCCGCATCCGGTTCCCACCACACGTAGTTCCCCCCATACGCTTGCATCAACTGGATCAATGGTGCATGCACGTCAGCGCTCAACCCGGGCGTCAACAGGGTCGAGGTCAACGGCTGGAACCGATGATGTACTTGTTCATTGCGCAGGATCCAGGCCCCATCCGCTAAGAGTAGGGGGGCGAATAGCAGCAAGCCTGCGAACAGTCGTCGTCGCCAATCAGGTATCGATCCGGCGATCACGAGACCGAACACCAGGAACAGGGGAAGCATGACCGGCTTCAGGAAGACGGCCCAGGTGAGAGCCATCCCGCAAATGACGAGGTCTGTACGTGTGGGTGAGGATCGGCGTGTGATCCGCTCCGTGGCCACCATGATGGCGAAGGCGGCGAACGTCTCGGTAAGGATGATCCGGTCGAAAACGGAAACGAACGTGGCGGCGATGGCAAGCAGGAACGTGGTCCGTTCGACCGTCCTGTTCCTCGTTAGATGGAAGGCGATGCGCGCCGCGAGCACCGCCATGATCGCATCCGCTAGTATCTGGGCGACAACAAGCGCATTCTGGGCTACTTCCGGCGACAACAACAAACGAAGCAGGAGATACACCAGCGCGTAGCCCGGCATGCGATGATCAGGGGTGAAGCCATGACCGGCCAGCAGGGAATCCACCGGCGCTATGTAGTCCGCTGAATCGCCGGTGAATTCATACCAAGGGCCGGTAAGTGCCACACCGTTCGCGAGCAGGATGCCGACCGCGAGCAAGGCTTTCAGCGGCACGGCCACACAGAGCATCCGTATCCACCCCATCGGATGTGCGACCGCTGCTGGTTCATTCAACGCCATGACACAGCAAGTATAGGTTCATGGAACGCGCGGTGTTCGGAGGCATGACCACGCAAGCCGATATCTTCACCGCCATGCAAGGCAATGCGGAGTTGAACGGTCCTGCCCGCCCGTCGCCAGGCCATGCGCTCGTTACAGGAGGTGCTGGTTTCATCGGTAGTCACGTGGTGGAAAAGCTATTGGCCTCCGGTTGGCGTGTAACGGTGCTGGACAATTTCGATCCGTTCTATTCCGAGTCGATCAAGCGGTCCAACATCGCGCAAGCCACCGGACATCCGCTATTCACGTTGATCGAGGGGAACATTCTGGACCCAGCGGTCTTAGCGCGGGTGGAGGATCCCCCGCATCCCATCGATACGCTGATCCACTTGGCGGCCAAGGCCGGTGTGCGCCCGAGCATCGCCGATCCCCTCGGCTATCATTTGGTGAACGTTACGGGCACACTCATGCTGTTGGAAGCGGCCGTGCGATGGAAGGTTCCTCATTTCATCCTTGCGGGCAGCAGCAGCATCTACGGCGAGGACCCGGATGTTCCGTGGCGCGAGGATGTACCCCGGCATTCCCCGATAAGTCCTTACGCGGCCACGAAGTTGATGGCCGAATCCTACGGCCGTTTGTTCAGCCGCCTTCTCGGAATGAAGGTCACCACGCTCCGGTTCTTCACCGTGTTCGGGCCACGGCAACGACCTGATCTAGCCATTCATGATTTCACGCGGCGCATCTGCGCGGGACTTCCGATCGTGCAGTATGGCGATGGCAGCACGCGACGGGACTATACGTTCATCGGCGATATCGTGGATGGTGTGATCGCCGCGCTGGACCGGACCGAAGGCGAGTTGTACGATGTGTATAACCTGGGCAACTCGGGATCGGTCACGTTGCGTGAACTCATCGCCGGGATCGAGAACGCCGTGGGCCGGAAGGCCGTCATTGAGGTTCGGCCTGAACAGCCGGGGGATGTGCCAAGGACCCAAGCGGACATCACCAAGGCTCGTGATCATCTGGGCTACGCGCCGAAGACCTCATTGGCAGAAGGGCTTGCCGAATTCGAAGCGTGGTACAGGAGCATGCAACCCGTTGGCCGGTTGGGTTCCTGATGGCCTGATCAATCAGGATCGATCACTTCGATCCGCCGTGCTGGATCTTCAGTGCAATGAGTTCGCGGCGAATGGTCAATAGCCGCTGGCGCAGTTGCTCCAGGTCCAAGGACCGGGCTTCCGGCCGACCGGAATGACGCAATTCGTTCTTCGCCCCGCTCAAGGTGAAGCCCTTATCCTTCAGCAAGTGCTGGATGGTCTTCAGTTGGTCGATCTCCTTGCGGTTGTACAGGCGATCGCCCTTGCCCGTGCGCTTGGGGTTCACTGTGCCGATCTCCTTCTCCCAGAACCGGATGGAGGAGTTCTTCACGCCAAGTTCGGCGGCCACTTCCCCAATGGTCCAGTAGATCTTCTCGATGGTCTTCGGCTTCAGCGGCATCGCTTCAAATGTATCGATGTCCGCGGGCTGCGGATCAATCCAGTGCTTGGCCAGCGCTGCGGGAGATCTCCACCATGCGTGCGTATTCCGCCGGTGAAAGATCGTTGAAGTAGTAGTTCGCGGGATCGACGGCCTCGTGCCCTTTATGGACTTCATAGTGCAGGTGCGGGCCTACGCTCAGGCCGGTGTTCCCGACCAGGCCGATCACATCACCACGCCTCACCTTCTGCCCCACGCGCACTTCCAACTTGCTCATGTGCGCGTATAACGTTTCATAATCGAAGCCGTGATCGATGATCACGTGCATACCATACCCGTTCGTGCTGTACTCCGCGAAGATCACTTGGCCATCGCCGGTGGTGTGGATGGGCGTGCCCTGCTTGCACGTGAAGTCCATACCGGCGTGGAACTTCCTGATCTTGTGGATCGGGTGGATGCGCCAACCGAAACCGCCGGCCGTTTGCGTGAGGTCCTCGTTCGGGATCGGCTGTACGGCCGGAATGCTCGCCAGCATCTCCTGCTTCCGCAAGACCAATGAGCCCACTTCATCCAATGAGCGGGACTGGACCACCAGTTGCCGCGTGAGCTTGTCCAAGCGCGCCCGTGTGCCCATCACCAGTTCACTACTTGCGTAACCGGCCAGGTCGCGGTAGCGGTTGATGCCGCCCACGCCCGCTTGCCGCATGCTTTCCGGGATCGGATCCGCCTCGAAAATGGTGCGGTAGATGTTGTCATCGCGGCGACGCACATCGCCCATCACGCGCTCCAGTTCAGCGAGCTGTTTGTTCAGCAATTCATATTGAACGAGCAGTTGCTTGTTCTCCCGCCGGAACTCCGCCTCCTTCGGGCTGTCCACGAACTGGTACACCAGGACGATCCCCAAGAGGCCCACCACCAGACCGGGCAGCAGCGCCAAGGCGATGCGCTTGGCCTTTTGCCAAGCGCTGAGTCTGATCCGCTCGAAGTTGAGCGTCTTGGGGTTGAAGCGGTACTTGTGTTCGGACATGGCCTCGGCCGCAGGAAGCGCAAGGTAGCCGCGAGGGTCCCATGGAGGTCGGATGTGGGAGCGCACCGCTGTTAAACCCTGTTGATCGCGATCGCGGATCACGCCACGCGCGGCTGCGATGGACACGGTACTTTCGCGGGCGTTTTCCGCCCACCATGCTCACGTCCCGCCAGATCCGCCAAGCCTTTCTCGATCACTTCGCGAAGCGCGGACACGCCATTGTGCCCAGCGCGCCCATGGTGGTGAAGGACGATCCCACGTTGATGTTCACCAACGCGGGGATGAACCAGTTCAAGGACCTCTTCCTGGGTAATCGGCCGGCGAAGGACAAACGGATCGCCGATACGCAGAAATGTTTGCGCGTTAGCGGCAAGCACAACGACCTGGAGGAGGTGGGGATCGACACCTACCACCACACGATGTTCGAGATGCTCGGCAACTGGAGCTTCGGGGACTATTTCAAGAAGGAAGCGATCCAGTGGGCGTGGGAGTTGTTGGTGGACACCTACAAGATCGATCCGGCGAACATCTACGTGACCTATTTCGGTGGAGACGAGAAGGACGGGCTACCCGCCGACGACGAGACCCGAGACCTGTGGTTGAAGGTGATGCCCGCCGAGCGCATCCTGCCATTCAGCAAGAAGGACAACTTCTGGGAGATGGGCGACACCGGTCCTTGCGGGCCGTGTACCGAGATCCACGTGGACGTGCGCAGCGCTGAAGAGAAGGCCGCGAAACCCGGTCGCGAATTGGTGAACAACGACCATCCGCAGGTGATCGAGATCTGGAACAACGTCTTCATGCAATTCGAGCGGAAGGCGGATGGTTCGCTTCACACTTTGCCCGCGCAGCATGTGGATACCGGCATGGGCTTCGAGCGCCTGTGCATGGTGCTGCAAGGCAAGCGCAGCAACTACGACACTGATGTGTTCCAGCCGCTGATCCAGGCGATCGCGAAGCAGTGTGGGATCGCGTATGGGGCGGCCGCCCCTGACGAGATGCCGGGTCGTCATCCCGGCGAAGGCCGGGACCGGCATGACGTTGCCATGCGCGTGATCGCGGATCACTTGCGCGCGATCGCCTTCGCCATTGCCGATGGACAGTTGCCGAGCAATACCGGAGCGGGCTACGTGATCCGCCGGATCCTGCGCCGCGCGGTGCGCTACGGGTACAGCTTCCTCGGATTCAATGAAGCGTTCATGTACACGCTGGTGCCGGTGCTGGTGGAGCAGATGGGTGATCAATTCCCTGAATTGAAGAAGCAACAGGACATCATCACCAACGTGATGCACGAGGAGGAGAAAGCCTTTCTCCGCACGTTGGAGCAAGGCATCAAGCGATTGGAACAAGTGCTCGCTAGCGACGTTCATGTGGTTGTTGAACGACTGGAGTATCCTTTTACTGCGGTCAAAGGCCCCCTCGCCGGTGACCGCGCCTTCGAATTGTTCGACACCTTCGGTTTCCCCATTGACCTCACACAACTCATCGCCGGCGAGCATGGCCGTGAGGTGGACATGAAGGGCTTCGATGCGGAGTTGAAGAAGCAGAAGGATCGTTCACGTGCGGCGACCTCCGTGATCACGAGTGATTGGGTGGAACTTGCGAAGGGCGAGACCGACTTCATCGGTTACGATGAACTCTCCTGCGATGCGCGGATCCTGCGCTACCGGAAGGTGAGCGGTAAAGGCGGAGAACTGTTCCAGATCATCCTGGACCGTACACCCTTCTATCCGGAAGGTGGAGGGCAAGTGGGGGATCAAGGATGGCTCATCCATGGCGACGACAAGGTGGAGGTGGTCGACACCAAGCGTGAGAACCAGCTGATCGTGCATTTCGCGAAGCGCATCCCTGCGGATCCGAGTGCTCCCCTGAAGGCGCATGTGAATACGCGCCGACGTGCGCTGACCGCGCGCAACCACACGGCCACTCACCTACTCCACCATGTGCTGCGCGAACAGTTGGGCACGCACGTGGAACAGAAGGGATCGCTCGTGGCTCCCGACCGCTTGCGTTTCGACATCAGCCACTTCGCCAAGGTGACACCGGAGGAACTGGCGGTGATCGAGAGTGCGGTGAATGCCATGATCACGGACGACATCGTGTTCGAGGACCTGCGCAACGTGCCCATCGCGGAGGCGAAGGCCATGGGTGCCATGGCGCTCTTCGGAGAGAAGTACGGCGACAGTGTGCGCGTAGTGAAATTCGGACCGAGCGTGGAGCTCTGCGGTGGAACACATGTGCCACGCACCGGCGTCATCGGGCCGTTCCGGATCGTGAGCGAAGGCGCGTTGGCTGCGGGCATCCGTCGCATCGAAGCAGTGACGAGCGCCGAAGCCGAGCGCATGATCAGCGAGAAGCTGGCCAAGCTGGATGCGATCAGCGCGCTGTTGAAGAACCCGGCCGATGTGGTGCTGGCGGTGGAGAAATTGGTGGAGCAACATGCCTCGCTTTCCAAGGAGTTGGAGAAGGTCGCGAAGGAGAAAGTGAAGAGCCTCGCGCACGAACTACCGGGCAAGGCGAAGGCGAACGCGAAAGGGATGAAGGTGCTGGTGGAACGCCTGGACCTTGATGCCCAAAGCCTGAAGGACCTCGGCTATCAGTTGCGTGAACAGCACGCGGACCTCGCGCTCGTGGTCGGTTCGGTGATCGAGGGCAAGCCTTTGCTCGCGGTCTCCATCGGAAAGGAATTCGCGGAGGCCACTGGTTTGAAAGCCGTGGACCTCATCAAGCAGATCAGCCCGGAGATCAAGGGTGGTGGTGGAGGCCAGCCCGATTTCGCGACTGCTGGTGGCAAGGAGCCCAGCGGCATGGCCAAGGCACTGGAGAAGGCGGCGGAGTTGCTGCGGTAGGTGTGTGGGTGCGGGAAAGTAGGCCCCAGCCCTATGGCTTCCCTTTCAGTGCCTCCTTTGCGTTCAGCGGGGTCACCACTTTCTTTCCCGTTCTCGCCTCGAGTTCCAAGCGTGCGACCTTCGCCACATTCCCACCTTGCCGCGCCACTTCCTTGCTGTCCTCGAAGGTGTCGGGCTCCGTGGCTTGCGAAATGTCCTTGGTCGAGGCTTCAGCGAGCATGTTCAGGATCAACTCGGTGTTGGTCATATTGTCGCGCAGGTTTTCCTTTTTCAAGCCTTTCAGCACTTTGTAATCCTTGGTGGTCCTGCCAGCCTAAGCCTTGGTGATGATGTCGGTAAGCGTTGCGAATTGCTGGCCTTGTTTCAATCCGAGCCGCTTCCATTCATCGGTCAGTTCCTTGCGGACCTCAATGCTCTTCAGCCTCTGGTTGATCCAGTTCTCGGAATAGCCCATCCGCAGGTACTGCTCCAACGCCCGGTCGATGGTGAGCTCGGGGTCCTGCATTTCATCCAGCCGCTCCTTGGCCACTTGCGCCAGCCATAGTTTGAAGGGCTCGGCTTTGGGCGATGGGATGGACTGAATGAGCCGGAAGAGCTGCTCGGTATCGGCCACGTCCGTCACCCGTGACTTGCCATCCTCAGCGGTCATTTTCAACTGTCCGATTTTATCGGACAGTTGGCTCCCTTCCTTGCTGAGCTTGGCCTTCAGGTCGTTCCAGTACTTCCGTGGGCGGTCGCTGCCGGTGAGGGCTGCAATGACATCGATGATCGAGAAGAACCATTTCTCCCGGTCACCGTCCCACACGGTACGGACCTGCTTGTCCTCGAAGACCTTGATGGCATCCTTTTGTTCCATAGCTGATGATGTGCGCCGACCAAGTTACCGACGCGCTCAGGGACGCCCCGATGTCTTTGTCAATGGGAGTGACGCGGTCACCGGCCAGCTACCTTCGCACCCGTTCCCGAACCCGATGCCCGCGATGTGCGGCATTGGGTTTCGGGCGTTTTGGCGGACATGAAGGAACTGAATCGGAACATCAGAAATCTCTATCGGCATAGGCTAAGCCACTTGCGAAGCTTGGTCAATCAGCGCGATCCAATCGGTCTCATTGAAGGAGGGGCTCCGATTGATGAATATGATATGGAAGTTGGGGCCGTCCTCGTCGGTCTCAACCGAGATCTTTCCGAAGAAGCCGTTCTTGATCTCGTCAGTGGGGTATTCGAGCACTTCTTCGGTGATGACGGGATCGCGGGTCCCAAAGAGGCATATCGGCCCCTATCGACTGAAATCCACCAGTGGCTGTACTCATCATCATTTCAGCTCGGCGGATGACCTCCCTCCCAGACCTCCTCTCCCTTTACCGCAACGATGCCCGCGTTGCACAGATCACCGATGCGTTGAAGTCCGCTGCCGCGCGTGTGCAGATCAGCGGCACCATCGGCTCGGCGCAAGCGTTGATAGCCAGCAGCGTGATCGCGAAGCAGGGCGGCGTGCATGTGTTCGTGCTCACCGACAAGGAAGAGGCGGCGTACTTCATCAACGACCTGGAGGCGCTAAAACTGAAAGATGAAAGTGGAAAGCTGAAAGAGGAAAAAGGAAAAAGGAAAGAGGAAAGCATGTTGTTCTATCCCGCGCCATCGCGTTCACCGTACGACCCGGATGGACACCACGATGGTGAGCGCGTGAGCAGAACCGAGATCCTCGAAGTGCTTATGAAGAAGCCGGAGCACTTGGTTCTAGTCACCTATCCGGAAGCGCTGGTCCCATTGGTCGTGGGCCAGGAGACCATGCAGAAGAACACGTTGACGGTGACGCGCAACGAGGAGCTGCCGATCGACACGCTGGAGGAATGGATGCAGGAGACCGGCTTCACACGCGTGGAGTTCGTTTACGAGCCCGGGCAGTTCAGCGTACGCGGTGGCATCGTGGACGTGTTCAGCTACGGCAACGACAAGCCATACCGCATCGAACTCTATGGCGATACCGTGGAGAGCGTGCGGCGCTTCGACCCGCAGGACCAGTTGACCGTGGAACGCCTGGCGGAGGCGGTGATCGTGCCTGATCTCCAAGACGAAGACGCCGCGAACCAGCAGACCTTCTTCGATCAATTGCCCCAGGACGCGGTGATCTGGATGCGCGACCTGCAAGCCATCGGCGATGCGGCGACGAAGCAGTTGAAGTTGCTCGGCGAGGCGTATGCGAAGTTGCCGGAGAAGGATAAGCATCCGAGGCCGGAGGAGTTGTTGGCGACGGATAGTGCATTGATCAAGGGGACGCTGGGGTTCCGCAAAGTGTTCTGGGGAGGTCAGTTGTCAGTTGTCGGTTCTTCCGTCGCACAAGCCGACGCGCGTGGGGACGCGGGACCGCCAAACCGACAACCGACAACTGACAACCGATCCCAACTAACGATCGATTTCCAGCAACGCCCCCAACCCACCTTCGCCAAGGAATTCAAAGTGCTTAGCGGCGACCTGCACAACAAGCAGAACGCGGGCTACACGAATTTGATCGCGTGCAACAGCGCCAAGCAGAGCGAACGCCTCTACACGATCTTCAATGACATGGAGCATGAGGTGGCCTTCACGCCTCTTGTTCTTGATCTGCACGAAGGCTTCATTGATCCCGAGCAGAAGCTGGTGCTGTACACCGACCACCAGATCTTCGAGCGCTACCACCGCTTCCGGCTGAAGGAAGGCTTCCGCAAGAACTCGCAAGCGCTCACGCTGAAGGAACTCACGCAGTTGAAGCCCGGCGACCTGGTGGTACACATCGACCACGGCGTGGGTGTGTTCAGCGGATTGGAGAAGATCGACGCGGGCGGTTCGATGCAGGAGGCGATCCGATTGATCTACCGCGACAACGACATTCTGTACGTGGGCATCCACAGCCTGCACCGCGTGAGCAAGTTCAGCGGCGAGGAAGGTGGCGCGGCACCGAACGTGAGCAAGCTCGGTAGCCCGGCGTGGAAGAACTTGAAGGAGCGCACCAAGGCGAAGGTGAAGGCGCTTGCCTTCGACCTGATCAAGCTCTACGCGCAGCGCAAGAGCAAGCCGGGCTTCGCCTTCCAGCCCGACAACTACCTGCAGCACGAACTGGAAGCGAGCTTCACCTACGAGGACACGCCGGATCAGGAGAAGGCGACGATCGATGTGAAGCGCGACATGGAAAAAGGCACGCCGATGGATCGCTTGGTCTGCGGCGATGTCGGCTTCGGCAAGACGGAGGTCGCGATACGCGCTGCGTTCAAAGCGGTGTGCGACAGCAAGCAAGTGGCGGTTCTTGTGCCGACCACGATCCTCGCCTTGCAACACGCCAAGAGCTTCCGCGAACGGATGAAAGGCTTGCCGTGCCGCGTGGATTACATCAATCGCTTCCGCAGCAGCGCTGACCAAACGCAGATCCTGAAAGACCTGAAGGAAGGGAAGATCGACATCATCATCGGCACCCACCGGCTGGTGAGCAAGGACGTGGAGTACAAGGATCTCGGCCTGCTGATCATTGATGAGGAGCAGAAGTTCGGGGTGAACGTGAAGGACAAACTGAAGACGCTGCGCGCCACGGTGGACACACTCACGCTCACCGCCACGCCGATCCCGCGCACGCTGCAATTCAGCTTGATGGGTGCGCGCGACTTGAGCATCATCAGCACGCCACCGCCGAACCGTTATCCGGTGCAAACGAATTTGCATCCGTACGATGAAGTGGTGATCCAGGGCGCGATCGAGTACGAGCTCTCACGCGGCGGTCAGGTGTACTTCATCAACGACAAGGTGAAGAACATCGAGTTCGTCGCCGGCATGATCCGCAAATTGGTGCCGGGTGCGCGCGTGGGCGTGGGGCACGGGCAACTGGAAGGGCACAAACTGGAAGAGGCGATGCTCGACTTCATCGAGGGCAACACCGACGTGCTCGTCTGCACCACCATCGTGGAGAACGGCCTCGACATCCCGAACGCCAACACGATCATCGTGAACGAAGCGCAGAACTTCGGCCTGAGCGATCTGCACCAATTGCGCGGTCGCGTGGGGCGCAGCAACAAGAAGGCGTACTGCTACTTGCTCGCACCGAGTCCGCACCTCCTCCCCGACCTCTCGCGCAAGCGCCTGCAAGCCATCGAGCAATTCAGCGATCTCGGCAGCGGCATCCATATCGCCATGAAGGACCTGGACATCCGTGGCGCGGGCGATCTGCTCGGCGCGGAACAGAGCGGCTTCATCAACGACATCGGCTTCGAGACCTACCACAAGATCCTGGAAGAGGCCGTGCGCGAATTGAAGTCGGAGCACTTCGCCGAACTCTTCGAGGACCGCCAACTCGCACGCGGCGGCACACGCGACCAGAGCGATGACTGCATCATCGAGACCGACCTCACGATGCTGATCCCCAACAGCTATGTGAGCGAGACCGCCGAACGCCTCGCGCTCTACCGCAAACTCGACGACATCAAGGACGAAGCGGAGCTCGCCAAGTTCACCACCGACATCACCGACCGCTTCGGCCCCATCCCCGACCAGGTGCTCGAGCTCATGGAAGCCATCCGCCTCCGCTGGCTCGGCCAACGCATCGGCCTCGAGAAGATGGTGCTGAAGAAGGGCACGCTCATGGGCACCTTCATCGCGGATCAGAAGCATCCCTTCTTCGCGGGCGATGGATTCCAAGTGGTGCTGCGTGCGGTCGGCGCATCTCCGAAGAGGTTCAAGGTTTACGAGAAAGCGGGGACGTTAAGGATCAGCGTGCAGGATGTGAAGAATGTGCAGGTGGCGAAGGCGGCGCTGGAGGGGATCGTGAGCGTGGCGGCGTAGAACTTTCAGTGTGCCGCGCCGAGTATCTCATCCTCCTTCTTGTACGGCACATAGAAGTGCTCCGAGCGCGTCACTTCACCCATGGGATCGTAATCGACTCGCACGCCGATCAGGCTTCCTTGTGCATCAAGTCGGGCGACCTGCTTGATCGGGCCGGGCAATAGCCGGTCATCAAAGCGCATTGAACCGTCATAGTCGAAGAGCTGTAAGAACGAAGGATAGTAGGTCAGCTGAAGGTGGTCCTGATCGGTAGGTGTGTAGCCGAAGAAGTCGACCATCCTATCATCAGCATAGATCACGCGCATGGAATCGTAGCTGGCCGTCAGTTCCAGGTGATCGTAGCGAGCGATGTTCGCGTAGAGTTCCGTACCGAAGTGCAAGTAGCCGAGTTCGAAGAACCCTTGGCGGCTCGGTGTGGCATGTTCGCTCACAGGTGGCCGCAGATAGTCCTTGTAGTAGACCCACGCCCCTTCCTTCTTGTACTGGACCAACGTGTGCGAGCCGGGGATCTGTTGTTGATGCATTCCTCGCTCGGCGAAGCGTGACACCATCACGCCGTTCTCCGGACGTGGCGCTCCATCGCGTGCGCTGATAGCGTATGTGTTGAGCGCCGTTAGTTCGATATTCTGGAACCAGGATAATCCTTCCGGGTTGTAGATGCGTTCGTTCCCGGCCGCGATCATCGCTCCTTCCGTGGTGAAGACTTCGGTGTAGACCGTGGCGGAGTCGATGGGGCTGCGCACATAACGAAGGGCCTTCTCGTGATCGATGTTCGTCTTGGTCACGGCCTGGCCGTTCTTGAACAGGATGGTTTCGATCACTTGGCCTTCGCGATCATAGCGTGTGCGGATGCCGTTCAGTTTGTCGTCGCGCCAGTTCTCGGTGCGGCAGAGTTTGTCGGTGCCCTTGTAGTACTCCTTCCAGCGGCCCGACCGCTTGCCGTGTTCGAAATAGCCGTCGATCCATGGCAAAGCACTTGTATAGTTCTGGATCCAACGTCCGTGCAGGTCACCGTTCGATCCTTCTCCATAACACCAGATCTTGGGCTTGTCCTTTCCTTCGAAATAGCGCACCACTTGCTCGGGCTTCTGCGGCACCTCGTACTTATCCGGCAGCAAGAAGGCCTTCGGCGGATAGAAGTCGTACGCACCTTGTATCAGTTTCAATTCATCCAGGCTGAAACCCGATGCGATCTGCCACGCACCCAGCTCGGGATCCGTGATCTCCCGGACCCACGCATAGTTGTTCGCCGCCGCAATGCGCTGGGCCATGGCCTCGTGACCAGTATGCTGCATCAGGTATCCGACCGCGCAGTGGGTGTCGTGCTCATCGATGAACACCGGGATGCGCTCGTGTCGATAGTAGTTGATCGGGAATCTACCTTGTTGAGCGTAGTCGGAAAGCACCGCGATGAGTTCGTTGCGGGATCGGAGCTGATCCGAAGTCAATTCACCTGTTCGTGCATCGTTCAACACGCCGAGGACTTGTGCGAGATGCGCACGCACGTAATCGACATCATTGCCGATGGCTTGGGCGGGCAGGCCCTCCAATCGCTCTGCATGCGCCTCCCAATACGGGTTGAAGGCGCGGAGTTGGTCGAAGAGATCGGTGGCTCGGCTTTGCGTGATGGCCATCGAGATGACAAGAAGGGCGATGAAAGTTCTCATGGTGCTGTGGTTCGGGTGACCCGTACACGCGGCAACCGATGAGGTTCAGATCATGCCCATGCGTAATTGAGATCGCTACGCGCGATCACTCATTCACCCCGCCCTCCAACTCCTCGATCGTCCGCTTCGCCGCTTCCAGGCGCACGCGGTTGTAGTTGCTCACGAGCATGTTGGTGAAGTGGATCGCCATGTGGTTGTGGTGGTATGAGCAGGCCTTTGATCCACACCACGACGATACCGGTGAAACACTCGTGATCACCGGAGTGGGGCCGCACCTACCTCGTTCCGACGGTGAAAGGCACCTCACGCCCGATCAGGAAGTCCACTGTGCGGATGTCCTTTCCCGTGATCATCTCTTGTGTGAGGACGTAACGTCCTTGGGGAAGTCGGTACGCTGGGAAAGGCTGAGTTCGCCCGTTCCCCGGGATGATGGCCACCGTCACATCGGCGCGCAAGGCACAGGGGATCCGGATGGGCTGGGCTTGTTGCATCCAACTGTCGGTGGCCACATCCACATCAGTGCGCAAGGCGAAGGCGAACCGCACTTCGGTAATGCCATCCGTTCGTTCGATCAGTGTGTGCGATGAAACGTACGGCGCCCCCGATCCCATCCAGCGCAATTCCACATGGAAGGTGTCAGATGGTGCAGGGTTCACTGGGAACAGAAGTACTTCAGTGCCGAACTCATTTCCTGCGATGATCGAATCCCGCGGGACACTGGTGTCGATCACCAGGCGGCCGCGCTCCGATCTGAAATGTGTGGGGACCAGATCGAAGGTGTCCAAGTCCAGAATGGGAGCGAACGGATGGCGGATGTGCATTTCCGTGTTCATTTGCCCGATCCAGCTCTGTGCTTGGAGGGTGAGGCGTACCTCTTCGCCGCTTTTCCCACGCACTGGTTCACACAGGAGTGTGGCGTCGATGCGACCGGTGATCGGATCATACACGCCATCCGGTGCCCAATGGTCGCTGCTTCGCACATTAAGGGCGAAGAATTTGATGCTCTTGCTGATCTCCGGCCCGTTGCGCACAAAGCCTTTCACTTGTATTTGACGTGGCAAGTCGGTCACCATCATGCTATCGGGCCGCAGATCGATGCGCAACATGTTAGTGGAGTACAGCTCCGCGTGCGGACCTGTTCGCGGCGGAAAGCCGACGCGCATCTGCCCATCGCGCCAACCGATGGTCATCCATAGCGTGTCCACATGCCGCTCGGGATCGGACCGGTACGGATCGAAGGTGACGACATTGAAATC
>Ga0138256_10001054_pt1 | contig 29603 bp, 20 predicted proteins | sample KNB2016incub_MG_FD_105486 | JGI IMG/M metagenome (GOLD analysis project Ga0138256, IMG submission 105486) | Active sludge microbial communities from wastewater in Klosterneuburg, Austria - KNB2014incub_MG | ecosystem: Engineered > WWTP > Activated sludge > Unclassified | place: Austria... | reverse complement strand
TAAAAACTTTTCAAGTTTATCTATTGATTCAGAATTTTCAATTCCAATTAATGCGGCAAGTTCTGCAAGCTTTGGTTGTGCTCCCATCCAAACGGTATCTTCAACACTAAATTCATATCCAAACAAATAATCTTTGTTTTCATCAAGATCGATAACACCAAACATGTTAGGAACATCAATTCCAAAATAGTAAAGAAATGAACTATCCTGTCTAAACTTATATGTGTTGCCTGGATAATTTAAAGCAGATTCATCGTTACCAGGAAAAAGAAGAATTCCGTTTTTAAAATTTTTCTTAAGTGCATTTCTTCTATCGATATAAACCTGTTTATCAAACATAAATCTCCTTAAAAGTATTTATATAATTATATCTGCTGTAAAGTTAGAAAATTATTGTGTGGATTTCCAGAAAGGTCAACAGAATTGGGATGAAATGTGATATAACTCCAAACAATAATTTAGAATAATTAAAGAAAAATGATTACTGAACTATCCATAATATTTTAAACTTATTTTTTTGTTTTTGATAAACTTACTTTGTTTTCTGTTTGTTTTCTTAACATAAAAAAGAGTCCGCCAAGAACAAAAGGTATGCTTAGTATTTGTCCCATATCCAGAATCATCCCTTTTTCAAAAGCCGATTGTTCCACTTTTAAGAACTCTACAAAAAATCTAAAACCAAAAATTAATACAAGAAATAATCCGAAAAGAAATCCTTGTTTCGTTTTTTTATCTGTTTTGAAGTAAACAAAATATAGAATGATGAATGAGATTAAATAAAATATTGCTTCATAAAGTTGAGATGGATGTCGCGGAACATTATCAACTCTCGCAAAAATAAAAGCCCATGGAACATCAGTTGCCGTTCCAATAATTTCCGAGTTAAATAAATTTCCTAAACGAATTAACACAGCAGCGAGCGCAACTACAATTACAACACGATCAAGAATCCATAACATCGTTTTATCATTTTGCTTTTTTGTAAGAAAATAAATTGATAATGGAATACCAATTGCAGCGCCGTGACTTGCAAGGCCGCCTTCCCAAACTTTTATCATCTCAAACGGATTTGATAAATAATAAACAGGATCATAAAACAAACAATGTCCAAGTCGAGCACCAATAACAGTTCCCAGAATTACATAAATAGAAAGTTGTTCAAGATCAGTTTGAGGCTTTTTTTCTAACTTATAAATATTTGTAAGAATCATATAGCCAAAAACAAAACCTGAGGCAAAAAGCAATCCGTACCAGCGCAATGTAATTGGTCCAAGTTTTACTATTTCAGGACTAACGTCCCAGAAGATTGATGAGATTATCATTGTAATTATATATGTAATTAATAAATTGTGATGAAAATATAACGAGTAAAAATTATCGTTACCAATTTTCTGGTTTGTAAATATTAGCCTTTAGAATTTGATCTGGTAACTGAGATGAGGCTAAAACACCTTCTCTAATACGCTTTACAAAATCAGCATACTGCATTAACTCTTTTGATGGATGTCCTTTTCCTGGCATAAATAAACCTAATTTTTTATTGGGATGATGCCTTTTTACTAATTTCATTGCTTCTGATAAATCACTATCGTTTGAAACAACGACAGCGCAATCAAATTTGTTTAACCAAGCATCATTTAATAATTGCACAGCAATATTAACATCAGAGCCTTTTTCTTTGGTCTTAATAATTTTCACACTTTTTTTATTTGTATCTGGTTTTGCTAATGGCGCAAGAACCTCGTGAGTTAAAAAATGCCCATAGAAAATTTCAATTTCAGGTATTGTTAATTCTAGCGCACGAATGAAAGTCTTTTGTTTTATTGGTTTTTGTGGATTGTATTTGCCAGAAACTAAAGCTGTAAAGTATTTGATCTTGATTATCTGATTTTGTTCTGATAGTAATTTTTCAAATAAAGATTTAAAGTTTATCCATTTATAAGGTGTTCCTTTTACAGCTCGATAGTAAAAATTAAATCCATCTATATAAATGTAAGTTCGCATATAAAATTTGATTGTTTAAAAAAGCAAGAGCCACCGAAGTGACTCTGCGCCCTTGGTCGAAACCAAAGGGGTGGTTAAAAACCGAAACAAAATTAGGTTAGATTTTTTTTAAAAGCAATTCAATAAAACAAATATCACATTATTCCGCTTTCTTTCTAAAAACTCTTTTCTTTCCTTTGGTTTCAACCGCATTTTTATCCAGCTCTACGCATTCTTCATAAGTAAAGGATGACGGTTCGCGATCTTTAGGAAGCTTTACATTTTTCTTCCCGGCTTTTAAATATGGTCCCCATCTTCCATTAAGAATCTGAAAAGTTGGATCTTCATCAAAAACTTTAATAAACTTTTCAGCATCAGCAATTCGTTTTGCTTCTATGACAGCAATTGCATCTTCTTCAGAAACTGTATGTGGATCAAATTCTTTTTTCAGCGAAATGAATTTTCCATCGTGTCTTAAGTAAGGTCCAAACCTTCCAATCGCGGCAACAATTTCTTTGTCTTCAAAAGTTCCAACAACTCTTGGGAGTTTAAATAATTCTAACGCTTCCTCAAGAGTCAGCAACTCCATTTTCTGATCTCTTCTAATTCCGGCATATTCTGGTTTTGCTTCAGGATCATTTGGATCAGTTAACTGTGCCACAGGGCCAAATCGTGCCATACGAACTGAAACTGTTTTTTTAGTTTTTGGATCGACGCCAAGAATTCTTTCGCCGGAAACTCGTTCACTTGTTTCGGTAGTATGTTCAACTAATTTGTGAAATGGTGTGTAAAACTCTTCGAGCATTGCATGATAAGTCATTTTTCCCAATGCAATTTCATCAAGTTCATCTTCAACGTGTGCAGTAAATTGATAATCCATAATTTGCGGAAAATGCTGATTAAGAAAATCCGTTACAAGCATTGCAATATCAGCAGGAAAAAGTTTCCCTTTATCCGCACCTGTGATTTCAGTTTTATCTTCGCGTTTTATTTCTTTCTTCTTGTTTAACGTTAAAATTTTATACGCTCGCTCTGTTCCCATTCGTTCTTCTTTATGAACATAACCACGCTTCTGTACAGTGCTTATTGTCGGGGCATAAGTTGATGGTCTTCCAATTCCAAGTTCCTCCAACTTTTTCACAAGACTTGCTTCAGTAAATCTTGCAGAAGCACGAGTATATCTTTCAGTTGCAACAACTTCTTTCATATCAAGTTTTTGTCCAACTATTAATGGAGGAAGAATTGCATCATCACCACTTTCTGAATTTTCATCATCTGTATCTTCAAGATAAACTTTTAAAAATCCATCAAATTTTATTACTTCGCCTTTTGCAGTAAGAACATCTTTGTTGCCAGTGATTTTTATTTTTGCAGTTGTGCGTTCAATTTCTGCATCACTCATTTGAGATGCAATTGCACGCTTCCAAATCAATTCATATAAAGCTTGTTCATCTTTTGGTCCATCAACTTTTTCTTTATTAAAATCAGTTGGACGAATTGCTTCGTGCGCTTCCTGGGCAGATTTAGATTTTGTTTTGAACTGTCTTCTTTCAAAATATTGTTTGCCAAAATCATGTTTAATTGTTTGTTCAGCAGCATCAAGAGCAAAATCAGAAAGATTAACAGAATCTGTACGCATATAAGTTATCTTGCCTGCTTCATATAATCTTTGAGCAAGTAACATTGTGCGGGAAACAGAGTAACGTAATTTTCTGGAAGCTTCCTGCTGTAAAGTAGAAGTGTAAAATGGTGCAGCAGGTGAACGCTTAACAGGTTTCTTTTCAACATCATCAACAATAAAATCTGATTTAGAACATTGCTTTAAAAATTCTTCAGCTTCTTTTTCATCTTTTAAATATCGTGCAAGTTCTGCTCTAAGATTTGTTTTGTTTCCTTTATCATCTTCTACAACAAAATTTGCAATAACTTTGTAACGGGATTCAGGAACAAAAGCATCAATTTCACGTTCACGTTCAACAATTAATCTGACAGCAACAGATTGAACACGACCGGCAGAAAGTTTAGATTTTATTTTTCGCCATAAAATTCCAGAAACTTCAAATCCAACCAAACGATCTAAAATTCTTCTTGCCTGCTGAGCATCAACAAGATGGTAATCTATTTTACGTGGATTTTTTATTGCATTAAGAATGGCAGTTTTTGTGATTTCATCAAAAACTATTCGTTTTATTTTATCTTCTTCAAGTTCCAAAGCTTCTTTTAGATGCCAGGAAATTGCTTCTCCTTCGCGGTCCTCGTCAGTTGCAAGCCAAACTACTTCAGCTTTTTTAGAAAGTTTTTTTAATTCTGTAACAACTTTTTTCTTTTCTTCAGAAATTTTATAGAGTGGTTTAAAATTATTTTCAATATCCACTCCTTTATTTTTTTTCTCAAGATCACGTATGTGTCCGTAACTTGAGGTAACTAAAAAATCTTTCCCCAAATAGCCTTCAATTGTCTTTGCTTTAGCGGGTGATTCTACGATAACTAAGTTTTTTGCCATTATATCTTCTTTAATTTGAAAAAAACGCTTGCAAATTAACCGATAAAAAAAACAAAATTCAAAGTTAATTTGGTGAGCGCAAGCAATTTACTATTAAATCACCCGTTTTTATGAATAAAATTTTAACAATATTTGTTCAGTAAATCACAATTATTGATTCAATTGGACATAAAGATCATTTTAAATAGATTATTAAAACTTTTAGCAGTGCCATTTATTCTGCTTATTAAGATTTATCAATTATTTATATCGCCGATACTTCCATCATCTTGCAGATATACACCAACATGCTCACATTATACTGCCGATGCTTTAAAAAAGTATGGATTGTTAAAAGGTGGCTGGCTGGGAATTAAAAGAATTTTAAGTTGTCATCCATGGGGTGGAAGTGGTTATGATCCAGTACCGTAATTAACATATGGCTAAAAAAACATCAATAAAAAAAATATCGTTTGGCAGAAGAATTTTTAATTTCTTTAAATGGATTTTAAAACTAGCAATTCTGTTTTTTGTGATTTCTGTTCTTCTTGTCTTCGCAATGAGATGGATAAATCCAATTACAAGTTCAATTATGATACAAAGACAAATTGGCGGATTATTTAAAGGTGAATTTGAACTGGTAAAATATCATGGGTAAGTTATGATGATGTTTCTAAGTATATGCCGATTGCAATTGTGGCTGCTGAAGATCAGAACTTTCCTAATCACTTTGGATTTGATTTTAAACAAATTGAAAAAGCATTAAAGGAAAATAAACGCGGCAGAAGAATTCGTGGCGCAAGTACAATATCGCAACAAGTTGCAAAAAATCTTTTCTTGTGGGAAGGAAAAAGTTTTGTGCGCAAAGGAATCGAAGCCTACTTTACTTTATTAATAGAACTCTTGTGGGATAAAGAAAGAATTCTTGAAGTTCATATGAACATTGCAGAAATGGGTGATAAAATATTTGGCGTTGGAACTGCAAGTGTTGCATATTTTAAAATTCCGGCTGCAAAATTATCGATAAGACAAGCAGCATTGTTGGCTGCTGTATTGCCGAATCCCAAAAAATATTCTGCGGTAAAACCGACTGGTTACGTTAGAGGAAGACAAAACTGGATTGTAAGACAAATCAATTCTCTTGGTGGACCGGAGTATTTAAAAGATATTTAAATAACCACAAAATTTTGATTTGGATATTGCGGATAACTATTTAATTGAACTGCTTTTTTAAAAGTTAAAACTGCTTCAAGATAAGAATCTTTTACACTATGCATTTCAAGTTTAACATTATAAAAATCTGCAATCCTTTGTGTAATTGCTAACCCCAATCCATTTCCTTGCTGCTCGTAATAACTTCTGTTATGCTGGATGAAAGGCGAAGCATTATTGATTTCTTCTTCGGTCATTCCACGACCATAATTCTTTATCACTAATGTATAGGTGTCAGCATTTTCTTTTGAATATATTTCAATCGTTTTTTCAGGATAAGAAAACTTTATAGCATTATCTATTAGTTCGTTTAATACAACTTTAAAATGTTCATCCCAAATTTTTATTGAACACTCATTAACATTTAGTTCAAATGAATGTTTCGTTTCAGAATTTTTTGTTTTGTTATCAAGAAATAATTCAATTGCAATTTTATCAATCTTTGTTAATCCTGTAGAAATACTAGCATAACTTTTTCTGTCTTTCAACATCAATTCTGCCTCTGTGAACAAAATAAATTTTTCTATTGTTCGATGAAGGCGAATAGAAGCATTTTTGATCATCAAAGACATATCTTTAATTGTATCTCTATCTATTGTTTCAATTTCATCAAGAATGATATTTGTAAATCCCTGAATCGAAACAAGCGGTGTTCTTAGTTCGTGCGGAATTGACTGAGAAATATTTTTATAAACTTTATTTAAAATCTCATCTGTTTTTATTTTTTTTGTTAATCTTGTTTTAACGGCAGTAAGCAAATCATTTGCTTCAAAAGGTTTTGGAAGATAATCATCGGCGCCATAATTCATTCCATCGCGAATATCTGCTTTTGATGATTTTGCAGTAAGAAAAATAAACGGAATGTTAGAAGTGATAGAATTATTTCTGAGTTCCTGAAGCATTTGCGTGCCTTCCATAATCGGCATCATTCTGTCTGATATTATTAAATCAGGAATTTCTTTTATTGCAAGTTGTAATCCGTCATAACCATTTTCTGCAACAACAACTTCATAATCATTTATTTCAAGAAGAGAAATTATATTTTCTCTTAAATCATCAGAATCTTCTACAACCAAAATTTTATTTTGCTTTATATCCATCTTTTAATTCTTCACTAGTTGTTTGTAAAATGTGATCAGGTATGTAAACTGTAAATGTAGAGCCAACACCAACTGCACTGCTAAAATCAACTCTACCGCCAAGTAAATCTATAGCTCGTTTTAAAATTGATAAACCCAGTCCCGTACCTTTAATCTTGCCAATGTTTTTACTGCGCATAAATGGTTCGAACAAGGAACTAAAATCATCTTCAGGTATTCCAATTCCTTCATCTTCAACTTTAAATATTGTTAAATCTGGCTGGCGTTCTAAAGTTATATAAACATTTTTTTGCGGGTCGGTGTACTTAACGGCATTTGAAATTAGATTGATAAAAATCTGTCTTAATAATTTTTTATCACTTAATAAAACCAATGATTCAATTTCCTGTGTGTAGTTTACTGTTGCACTAACAGGATTGCCTTGTTTTACTTCGTCTATCAAAGCATTTAATAAAGCTGCTATATCAATTTCTTCAAAATTTACAGTTGCTTTACCAGAATCAACCCGGTTTATTTCTGTAACATCTGTTAAAATTTCAATTAGATTTTTTACTGAATTTTTAATCTTTGCCAAAAGCGATGTGCGTTTTTCTTCAGTAAGTTTTTCCCAGTACATTTCAATTAATTCTGAAGAAGATAAAATTGCAGCAAGTGGAGTTCTGAACTCGTGCGAAACCATTGAAACAAATTTTGTTTTCATCTCACTTAATTCTCTTTCTTTGATCAGAGAATTTTTGATTTCAGTTTCTGCTTTTTTTCTATCTGTTATATCATAAAAATTTGCAACAACATAAAGCGGTTTGTTTTTATCATCAAACACAACTGAGCAAATTGCTTCAGCAGGAAAAAATTTTCCGTTAACTTTTCTTAATTCTATTTCACCTTTCCAGTTGTTACCACTCATTAATCTTGTGATGATAGCTTCCTTTAAAACTCTTGAACCTTCAATACTTGTAAGAGAGAAAATACTTTTACCAACAATATGATCATGAGATTTAAATCCACAAATAGACATTAACCCAGGATTTGCATAAGAAATATTACCTTTAAAATCGGCAAGTAATATTCCGGTTTCAGTTGTTTCTACTGCTCGATTTAATTTTCTAATTTCCTGTTCAGATTCTCTTTGTAAAGTTATGTCTCTTATCGTACCGCTGATACCGACGACGTTTTTGTTTTCGCTTACTATTGATTTTACATAAACCTCACATATTTTTTCTTTTCCACCTTTTGTAACAAAAATTACATCGTGCAAACTAAATTCTAATTCACCTGTTATTAGCGGACGCAATACATCAAAGTTTTTTTCTTTTTCTTCATTATGGATATAACTAGAAAAATTTTGTCCAAGACTTTCTTCAATTGTGTAGCCCATAATATTAGTCCAGGCAGGATTAAGAAAAATCCAATTACCATCAATATCAGTCTGAAAAATTACTTCTTTAACTGTGTTTACAACCAAACGATATTGTGATTCACTTTTACTTAATGCTTCTTCATTTTCTTTTCTTTTGAGAGCATTTGTTATAACGCTTGCGGCCATTGTTAATAATCTTATGCTTTCTTCAGTCCAAACTCTAAAATGACTAATAGAATCAAACCCGACGTAACCAATAACTTTATTGCTGTAAATCATTGGAACGGCAATTAAAGATTTTATTCCGTAAGGTTCCAATAATTCTCGTTCAGCTTTTGCTTCTGGTGGCAAATCATTTATACATGGGATGTAAATAACTTCCTGATTATTAACTTTATCCATCCACCACGGAAAAATATCTGTAGGAATATATTTTAGATTTTCCGTTTCAGTAATTACACCTGCATTTGCCCACTTGTGTGTATTACTCATTAATCTGTTAGAATCACTAAACTGAAAAACATAACTTCTATCGGCCACAATAGAATTTCCAATAAGTTGAAGTGCTTCATTGATTGCGCTATCAACATCCTGCCAGGAAAGATTAATAAACTTTGCCGATAACTTTGTTATCAGTTCTTCAAAATGCAGCCTAAACTCAAGCTTATCTTCGTTTTCTTTAAACCGGGTTATATTTCTGTAAATCCATAAATGTCCTTTGTATTTGTGATCTTCAAAAATTGGAATGTAATCACGTTCAAGGATCAATCCATTTTTCATTTTACAGATATCAGCATAAACTGGAACTTTATTTTCTAAAATGATTGTAATACTTTTTATAAATTCTTCTGGATCCGTAAAAAGATGTTTGCTGTTTTCTGCGGCGTTACTGCAATCACCACCAAGTAATTGTTGAGGCGGAATTGGGATGTTAAAGAAATCACAAAATTGCTGATTGATAAAAAATATTTTTCGTTCTTCATTTTCTAAAAGAATTGCACCGCCAAAATTTTCTGCAAGGGTGCTAAACCTTAAATTAATTTCTTTAAAATATTCTTCACTCGTTTTTAGCTCATCAACATCTTGTTGAATGCCCGAAATTATTAAAGCCTTACCTTCATCATCAAACTCAGTAGCCGAACCATAACAATTCATCCAGCAAAAAGAATCTGCTTTGTTTTTAATTCTGTAATAAATATCAAAGTATGAATTAGAATCTTTTGTTAGTGATGCTAAAATTTTTACAGTTTTAAATTTATCCTGCGGATGTAATCTCTCAGTCCATTCAGAAATGTTTGAAGTTATTTCATTAGTAGAAAAGCCAAGCATTTTTTTCCATCCATCGGAAAAAAATACTTTTTCATCTTTAATATTCCACGTCCACGTTGCGCTTTTACAAAGTATTTGCGATGAACATTCTAATGTGTTAAAAGATTCTTGCATTAAACGATTTTTAAGTATTGTTTAAGTAATTATCGAAATTTTTACAAAAATGTTAATGATTTTTAACGGTTCTGATTTTATCCAAAAGAAAGTTTTAAATGAATTTTTGTGGTTAAGAATTTTATAATTTATCCGATAATGAAAGAAAACCAATTTAAAGTAAATGGAATTAGAGCAATTAGAAATACCGGAAATTAAGAAGTTTGATAATCAATTTGAAGTTGATGCTATAAAGTTTAACAAGCTTAAGCATAATTATTTTAAAAATTTCATCAAGAAAAATGATAACTACTTAAATTTTTTAAAGACTGGCTCAAGACATTTTGTGTTTCAATTTCCAGAAAACATTGATGAAGTTTTTTTGATTAAAGAAAATGCACCAATGTTTTGGCTGTTAGAATCACCTTTGCTTACAATTTGCGAAAGAGCATTTAGTGAAAATTCTAACGGAAATGCAAATTCAGATAGAAATGAAATCAAAAAGAACTTTACAAAATGGGTTATAGCAAGCGAACCGAATCAGAAAAAACTTTTTGCTTCCATAACTGTTAAAGAATTAAAAAGCAATTTATACACACTTACGTTTGTGGATTTAATTTATCATTCCTTAATATTGATTTTCGAAGATTCATTAAGAAACCCTGCTAAGGCAAATGAAGAATTAGTAAAAGCTCATCTAATAGTGGAGGAAAGTTCTTTTACTGCAGAGATAAAAAAAGAAATAAGTTATTTAATTCAACTTTATAAAGGTTATGCTCAAATTGCACTTGGAAATTATGAGGATGCTTCTTCTGAACTTTCTTTTGCAATAGATATTAAGGAAAGTGGAATTAATGCAAAGTTTTATTTTGCATTTTTGTCCGCAATTCAAAAGCGAGAAGATTTTACAAAAGCTTTAGTAAAAGAAATTTTTAATTACGATATCGAAAGACTAAAATACTCTATTGATAATAGCAATATTGTAATGCTTAATTTCTTTTTAAGTAATCCTATCTTTCCGGAAATTGTTAACTATTATGAATTTGCATCTTATACAGATTATATTCAATCAGAATTAATTGAAACCAATCTCGATACAAAAAAGGTAATTGCAAATCTTAACAACCGTCTAAACTCATTAAAGAAGTATGAATTTGATGAGTATTATTCTGATGAAACAAAACGAACAATAAAATTTTTATATGATGTTTACGAACAAAATTCTCAGAATCATTCAATATTTTTAAGCTTTGTTGCCGGATATATAAACGAAAAACTTCACTTTACATTACAAGCAATTCATCAGGAAATTAAAGAAAAACATTACGAAAATTATAATCGCGTGATGGCTCTTTACCAAAAGACAATTGAAGAAAGCGAGAAGCTTACAGAACAATACAAGCACGAGGTTGATGAAATTAAATCAAGCCTGCAAAAAAAACTTGCAACATCAGTCCAGCAAATAGAAGAATATGTTAAAGATGAATTATGGCAGGTTGAAGAAAGAAAGAAAAATTTAAATTATCAATCTAAGTTTGATCCTGCGGTATCATTTCGTAATTCGATGAGTTACAATGTTTTTGTTTCAATAATTGTTTTTATAATTGGCGGAATTGCCGGTTACTTTAATAGTTCAGATTATTTTGAAAACGATTTTTACTTAATGCTTGGCAGAATAATTCTTACGGGGGTTAAATGGTCGGCTTTAACTTTTGTAATTGGATTTTTTATTTCAGGTTTAATATCAGGGTTGGTTGTTTTTGATAGATCAAACGAAAAACAAAAACTTGAAAAACGAACTTTGGAATTACAAAAGCAACGTGAAATGAGTATGGATATGCTTAAAAAAGAAACTGAGCAAAAACAAAAAGCATTATCGGAAGGTTATATCGAACGAATTGAAACACACAAGAAAAAAATTGAAGATATAAGAAAAGAAAAATCCCGTCAGGAACCACTTTTAATTACAGAAGCCGAAACACAATTAGCTCCATTCACAGAAAAACTAAGTCCTTTATACCTCAAATAATTTTGGCTATAGTTAGCCAAGGTTATGAAAAGAAACAATAAAACTGACTTAAATCAAAGATATCTTCACTTAATCATTTCTATTTAATGGTATAAATGTTGGGTTTAGTTGAACTAGTTTAATAAATGAGTTAAGCATGAAAATAGCAGCTTTTCTGCCAGCTAAAGGTAGTAGCAATCGTATACCAAATAAAAACACCATGTTACTTGATGGTGAAGCCTTATTCTTAAGAAGTTTAAAAAAACTTTTTTCCCTTCCTCTAATAGATGAAGTATTTCTTGATACAGAATCACAAGAGATAATTGAGTTAGCTTCTGAGGTTAAATGCAAAATATTAAAAAGGGATCCGACTCTTGCTTCAAACAAAACAGATGGAAATCTTCTATTCTATAATGAAGTATTGAATACCGATGCGGATGTATGTATACAGTTATTGGCAACAAGTCCATTTGTAAAAGTAGAAACCATAACTAAAGGAATATATATTCTTCTGAATAATCCAGAATATGATTCAGTTTTAGCTGTAAGAAGAGAAAAGCAATATCGATGGGAAAATAATTCTCCTATATACGATATAAATCAGATACCAAACAGTATCGATCTTGATGATACAGTAATAGAATCAATGGGATTATATATTGTTAGAAGAGATGCTGCATTAAAAACAAAAAGGAGAATTGGTGAAAATCCATTTTTACTTGAAATTGATCCACTTGAAAGTATTGATGTAAATTTTCCACCAGATTTTGAATTAGCCAATTTAATAGCCATTGGATTAAGAGAACAAGAAAGAAGACTATTCCATAACCTAAAATTACTTTTATCTAGTGCTTTGCTTTCAGATATTCTTGATGATATGAACTTGAGTGGAGTATTATCGAGTCGGTTTCATCTCAATTTACCTAATTCAAAAATTTTTGGTCGTGCAAAAACAATGCAGATAGATCTTTGTGCTGATGATGATGACTTTAAAAAGATTTATGATGGTTTGAACTTGTATGACAATGTTGTTTCAAATGATATTATAGTAGTTGCAAATAATATTCCCGATTATGCTTTTTTTGGAGAGTTAAATGCAAATCTAGCATTACGCTCAGGTGCTGCAGGAGCAATAATAGACGGAGTAACAAGAGATACAAGAGAAACATCAGACATGGGGTTCCCGGTTTTTTCTAAGGGAAATTATTGTAAAGATACTCGTAAACGAGGAATAGTAAAATCAAAAAACAAAACTGTAATTGTTGATGGTGTTAGTATACACAAGGATGATTTAATATTTGGTGATCGCGATGGAATAGTGGTAATTCCTAAGAAGTACGAAAAGAAAATTATTGATACTGCTTTTGAGAAAATGAAAAATGAAAAACAGATTTTAATTGATGTTGCAAATGGTGTACATACTTCTGAATTAACTCAAAAATACGGAATGTTTTAGTGGTCAAGTTTGAGGACAGTAAAATAGCATCAGTAAATAAAATTGTTTTGATGACAAACTTTAGAACAATGTTTCCTGAAACAATTAGTACACTGAATCTTATAAATGACTATGTTGAAAATCTTGGATTAAAACTGCTGCTATTATCAAATACAATTTCCTCAGAACTGAAATGTACTACTGTGAAAATTCCCTTTTCTATGAAGGAATTTTCATCACTCAAAGAAGAAGAATTTAATTTTCCATTCAACCAAAATTTAATTTCAATTGATGCTGAATTTAATGAAGATGAAAATCCGGATGTTGAATTATATAAAGCCGGACTTAAGAAGTGTTTTTCTGCCGCACATAAAATTGCACTAACGGTTAAACCCGCAATAGCTTTGCTCTGGTCAGCAACAGTCCCACAATCAATTATATTTAAGAATGTTTTCACAGAATATTTCATCCCAACATACTTTGTTGAGCGAGGATTGCTTCCAGAAACACTTATTTTCGATGAATCTGGTAATGGTGCTTGCTCTTCTATAAAGAAAAAAATTGATCTGGGTTTTGTTCCTCAAAACTTTGAACATATTTATGAGGAAATCAAAGCTTATTATTTTACAAATAAAATAGATAAGCACGAACAACCAGATTATTTAAGTAGCTCAGACTTTTTAGAGCAACAAAATTTAGCAGGTAAGAAAATAATTACATTTCTTGGGCAATGGGATGTTGCAAGTGGTGTTAATTCTACAAATGACTATCAAAGTTTTTTAAACTCACCACATTTCACTAATACTGAAGAAGCATTCAAATCAATAGTAAAATTTATATCAGACAACGAAAACATTGCTCTCGTTTTTAAACCACACCCATTTGATTCAAAAACTTATAACAAGGAGAAAAATACTAGAATCATTGTTGATAAAAAATTAAATGTGCGTACTTTGATAGAATCTGCTGATGTAGTTATAGTTATGTCAACAACAATTCAATATGAAGTATTATTTTATGATAAACCAATAGTTCTTTTAGCAAATAGCTTTCTTAATGGATTGAATGTCGGTTATGAAATTAAAAATTCTGAAGAAATTGGAAGTGCAATTCTTCAGGCTTTGAACAAAAAGGATTATGCTGATAAGCAAATAAACGCTGAAAAATTTATTACTTTGATCTCTTCTCAAATTCTTGTTTCTCTGAATAAAAAAAATCCAATTACAACAAGTTTAGCAAGCTTCATTAGTCATTTATCAAAAAAGTACTTTAGTAACAATATTGAATCAGTAAGCAAAGATTTATTTGATGAAATATATCATAAAACAAAAAATATTTTTAATGAATATTTAATTAAGCAGCAAGTACAGGAATTAATTCTAAAGGCTGAAGAATTAATTACTGGACAAAATATACTTGAAGCAAAAATCATTTTAAATGACATACTACAAAACCTGGATCCTGAATCCATTGAAGTTTTGAATGATCTTGCTGTTGTGGAGTTGATATCAGGCAATTTTGATACTGCACAAAATCTACTAAATCAAATTCTTGTTAAAGACCCATTTAACCTAGTAGCTAAAGAAAATATAAACTACATATCCCAAGTAAATTTAATAAACACAGAGAAAGTGTAATGTCTAAATCAGAATTAGCGCTTATTGAAAAAGCAGAAATATTTATTGAGCAATCAAATTTTGCTGAAGCAAAATCCATTTTGCTTCGAATATTAAAGGAAATTAACAACCAATCTATCGACGCGATGAATAATCTTGCTGTGGTATTCATGCTTGAAGAAAATTTTACTTTAGCTCTTGAATATATCCGTAAAGTTCTATCAATCGATACTGAAAATGAAACAGCAATAAATAATCTAAACTATTTAAAACTACAACTTGAAGAGTTGAAATTTCAATCTGAACAGAAAGTTGAGATTGAAAATAATTTGTCTATAATAATTCCAGTTTATAATAAAGTTCAATTAACAATCAACTGTCTTCGCTCTCTTAATAATTTGAATACGGGGGTTAAATTTGAAGTGATTATAGTTGATAATGCGTCAACTGATGGAACCCAGAATGAAATAGAAAAATTAAAAAATGAATTGAACTATGAACTAAAGTATGTTTTAAATGAAACTAATTTAGGTTTTGCTAAAGCTAATAACATAGGCGCAAAATATGCAGTTTATGAAACACTATTATTATTGAATAATGACACTTTAATTAAAGAAGATTTTGTAACCAAACCGCTTAGTTATCTAAAGAATGAAAAAGTTGGTGTTGTTGGAATTAAGTTGCTTTATCCTGATGACCTTGTTCAGCATTCAGGTGTAGTATTCAATCATCTTAAACGTCCAGAGCACATCTTTAAATTTTATATTTCAGAGCATCCGTTTGTAAACCGTGTTTACGAAATGCAAGCTGTAACCGGTGCATGTATGTTCATTCGCAAAAAAGATTTTGAATTGATTGGTGGATTTGATGAAAGTTATGTTAATGGTTGGGAGGATATGGATTTATGTTTCAAGTTAGCATCAACAGGATTAAAAATATTATATACTGGTGAGGTTTCAATTTATCATTTAGAGAGCCAGAGTGATGGAAGACTAAATTATGCAAAAGAGAATGAAAAATTATTTCTAAGTAAGTGGATCAATCAAATAAAATGCGATGAAGCTTATTACTACAATAAGGTTGAAGAATATAATTCTCAATTTTCGTTTGATAAAAAAGTACATTTACCAAATAGTATAAACTTCGCAATTAAAATTGGTGTCCCTAATAGAGAAGAAAAAGGATGGGGAGATATTTATTATGCAAATTCTCTTGCAAAGTCATTAAAAAAACTGGGGCATAATGCTGTTATTCATTATTTGAATGAGTGGGATCAGTCTGATGATAATATTAATGTAGTTATTCATATTAAAGGATTAACAAATTATAAACTGAAAAATCATAATATAAATATTATATGGGTTATCAACCACCCTGAATTGCATGCAATAGAAGAATTAAGTCAATACGATCTTGTATTTTGTGCATCGAAAAAATATTACGATCTAATTGCAACAAAACTTTCTAAGCCTTGTTTTTATCTTCCTCAGGCTACTGATGAATCTGTTTTTCAGGAAATGCTTAACTCAAATGAAAAAGACATTGATTTACTTTTTGTAGGCAATAACTATGAATATAAAAACAATAAATGCAGAGGTATAATTGAAGATATTGTTAAAGCAGGTAAACAATACAACCTTCATATCATAGGAAAATATTGGAATGGATTCGTCCCGGATAAATATATTAAATCAGAGTTTGTAAACTGGGAAGATTTACCAGCTTTATATGGCAGAGCAAAAATTGTATTGAATGACCACCAAGAAACAATGAGAGAAAATGGATTTATTAATAATAGAACTTTTGATCTTGCATTGATGAAGGCATTTCAAATCAATAATTATGTAGAAGGACTTGAGGACCTCGAAGTTGTTACTTATAAAGATCCCGTTGATTTAATGGAGAAGATAGATTTTTATTTAACAAATGACGAAAGAAGAAACGAAAATAGTCTAAAGGTTTATGAAAATTGCAAAACATTCACCTTCAATCAACAAGCTACAGAGATTCTTAATTCGCTAAATAAAATTATTTCCGAAAAATCAGTTTATACTCATTGTAATATTTGCGGTCACGAAGGCAATGATTTTCTTGATATGGGTTCAAGAAAAAAAGTAAGATGTCCTGTTTGCAATAGTCTTGAAAGACAGCGTGCACTTTGGTTTCTGTTGAACCGTGATAATATGATAAAACCAAATATAAAAGTGCTTGAAATTGCTCCTTTAAATAATATGATTTACAGAAAATATTTTGAAGAAGCTGGATGTGAATATGTTTGTGTTGATAAATGGAAACACGGCAATCCTCTTGATCCGAGAGATACAACCTGGATTGATTATGAAATGGATGTTTGTGATCTGAAATTTGATGATAATACTTTTGATTTGGTATTAATGCAGCATGTAATTGAAGAAGTACCTGATGATTATAAAGCTTTTTCAGAAATTGCACGCGTTACAAAACAAGATGGATTTGCATTACTTGAAGTACCGCATAATAAAAATCTTAGAAAAACAATTGAGTATAATGAGCCTCAAAAATTTGGAAACTTACGCCAGTACGGTGTTGATTTTTATGAAAAAATAAAACCACTTTTTGTCTATCGTGAAGAAGTAATTATTGATAACGTTTTGTTTAGCCGACTTGGAAAAGAAAATCATCCTGCAAATTTAAATCTTCCAATCCTTCTTGATCATCCAGCATTTAGTAAAGCAACATTTTCGAATAGATTTAGTGAGGCATCAAATCATTTGCTTAGGAAAGGATTTACTTCTCTAACTACTGCACAGGTAAATAATCTTGTTCATCAAAATGTATATTACAAACATCCTGTGTGGTTTACGTTTGACGACGGATCGGTTGAAGATATTAAACAGGCATATCCAATTTTAAAGAAGAATAATATTTCTGCAACAAGCTTTTTGATTCCTGAACATTTAAATGAAAAATCTATTAATGAGTGGAAGAACGTAGCAGGAAGTCAGAATTTAGATATTCAAAATCACTCGAAAAATCATTTACTATGTTTTGTATCATCTAAAATAATAGGAGTTCAAACTGGTAATATTATTTATCCCAATTTGATGGAGGATACTAAAGAAATTGGAACTCCAATATTTGAATTTGCTTCCTGCCTTAAATCAAAAAGATTTTTTCCGTATAAAAATGTTTTAGATGAAGCGATCCGCTTTTATAAACAAAACACCGAGATTGATTCGGATAATTCTATTAATAAACTGAATGAATTTTTGGCAGAAAGATTTAACAATAATTTTGGTGAATTTGAAACAGACTTATTATATTCAACAAAATTAAATGAACAAATTGAAGAAAGTCGAGAAAAGCTTGTTTCGTTATTTGGCAATGATGTTTATGCATTTTCATTTCCGTGGGGATTATACTCCAATGAAGCATTGAAAGTTAGCTCACTTAATCATTCTATTTCAGTTGGCGTTAATCCTAAACGAATTAATCATAAATATGAATCCGAAGCTTTTGAGAGAATCGAGATTACAGGCAGTGCATATAATGAATTAATAAAATCAATTTACTCCACCCGGTCTTGGGAACAGTATGATTATAGGAATATTCCGGCAGTCTCTGTCTTGATGACAACATTTAATCGTCAGGATTTAGTATCAGATTCAATTCAAAGCGTTATTAACCAAACATATAAAGATTGGGAGTTAGTAATTATAAATGATGGCGGTGAAGATATTGAAAATATTATTTTGCAATTCAATGATCCAAGAATTAAATATTTTAGTTGTGAGCATAAAGGTAAAGCTGCTTCTCTGAATTTTGCAATTAAAAATTCTAAGAGTAAATATATAGCCTATCTTGATGATGACGATAAATATTATCCAAATCACTTAGAAGTATTAGTAAGTTTTCTTGAAAAACATCCGGAGAAGGAATTTGTTTATTCAATTTCGCGTGAAGTTGAAAAAATATTTTCACAATCAGGTTGGCTAACAAAACAAAGTCTTATTCGTTATGCTCATCATGCAACTCCTATAATGTTACGATTTATGAATCACATTCCAAATCTTTCTGCATTTCATTCAAGAAGACTTTTTGAATCTGCTGGGTTATATGACGAAAGTCTGGATGTATTAATCGATTGGGACATGTACAGAAGACTTGCGATTTATTCACCACCTTCATTTATAAATGTTGTTACTTCTGAATATTCAAAACGAACTTTTTCAACAAATCAGGATAAACAAATTACCGGACTTTTCTATAGAGATCCTGTAAAGTATTATAACAATCGATTACAAATTCTGAATAAAAAATATCCTGCTACGGAAAATTTTATATCAAATGATAATTGTGCAGTAATAATTTGTAATAGAAATAATTTTAATTCGTTACGATATTTAATTTACAAAATCGATATGATTAAGAAAGATTTTGGATTTGATGTTGTGTTGATTTGCGATATGATGTTAAATGAGACAGTAGTAGAACTAATTATTGCTGCTGAAGGAAAAAATATCCTTGCAATGAAGATTGAGAATCTAAATCAATCTGATCTTTTTATACAAAATGTACTTGATAATAATGCCTGGAAGAAAATTGCGATAATTGATGAAGTTGGTGAATTTAATTTTAATAATCTTAATGCTGCTTTTAAATCAGATGAGAGGATTTCTAACTATTCAACTTATTTAAAAAAGAATTATCCGCATAAGAGGTATAGCGTAAAAGATAAATTGGAAGAAGTTACAGTCTCCATTATAATACCAGCATACAACAATTGGCAGTACACACAAAAATGCTTAAAGTCGATTTATGAATCAAAGCAAAATAAAACCAGGTTTGAAGTTATTGTAATTGATAATGATTCTAAAGATGAAACTCGAATTCAACTCACCAAGCTGATTAGGAAACATTCTAATCTAAAAGTGATATTGAATGAAAAAAATTATGGATTCGCAATTGCAAATAATATTGCAGCAAAAACTTCAATTTCAGATTATCTTTTATTTTTGAATAATGATACGGTTGTTAGTAAAAATTGGTTGGATAAGCTTGTCAAAACAGCTTTAATGAGGGATGCTGGAATTGTGGGAGCCAAACTTCTGTATCCAGATAATACAATTCAACATTCAGGTGTTGCGGTTAAAGAATACCAAAACAACATAGTTGCTTATCATCCTTTTAGTAAAGAAAAAAGTGATTATATTTTAGCCAATGTTTATCGGGAATATCAGGCTGTTACAGGTGCTTGTCTCTTAATCAAACGTAATTTATTTAACGAAGTAGGAATGTTTGATGAGGGTTTTATTAACGGATATGAAGATGTTGATTTATGTTTTAAAGTTCGAGAACAAAATCATAAAGTTATGTATTGCCCAGAAGTAAAGATTATTCATCACGAGTCCAAAACTACAGGCAGATTTGATAATGTTACTGCAAATTCCAAATTGTTAAATTATAAATGGAACGGAAAGATTAATTCAGACGATTTGAAAAAGGAGTTTATGCCGAAAGTTAGCATTGTTATTCCAGTTCACAATCAGCTTGATTATACAAAAAAATGTCTAGATAGCATAAGAAAGTACACTAACATTCCATATGAGATAATAATTGTAAACGATGCTTCAACAGACCAAACAAATGATTACCTGAAAACTCAGAAAGATATTATTATAAAAAATAACGAATATAAAAAGGGTTATCCGGCTTCCTGTAACTTTGGTATAAGATCAGTCTCGGGGCAGTATATAGTTTTATTAAATAATGATACTATTTTAACCAATGGATGGATTGACCGTTTTCTTGAAGTTTTCAAATTTAATTCAAATGTAGGAATGGTTGGTCCGGTTTCTAATTCAATAAGTGGATTTCAACTGGATAAAGAAGCCAAGTATTCTTCTATTGATGTTATGCATCAGTATTCAAGTTCAGTTTTAAAGCAAAGAAAGTTTTCATGGATGTTAGCACCACGAATTGCTTTTGTTTGTGCAGTTATAAAACGAGAACTTATAGAAAAAATTGGAGGACTTGATGAACGTTTTACTCCAGGAAATTTTGAAGATGATGATTTTTGTTTACGAGCGCAGTTGGCTGGATATAAAACTGTAATTGCAAATGATGTTTTTATTCATCACTACGGCTCAAAAAGTTTTAAAGCTGATGGTGAAAAAAAATATGCTGAAAGACTTAAAATAAATCATAAAATATTTGTTGATAAGTGGGGTGCTGATCCTGATGAAATTTGGTTACAGAATAAATCATTTAATCATAACAGAAGTTTATTTATTTCTATTGATAAAGATGAATTTGTAAAAAGATTTGAACGTGCAAAAAATAATATTCAGGATAAAGAATTCAGTTTTGCATTAAAAGAACTTGAAACTGCATTGGAAATTTTTGAGACATCTGACAAATCAATTTCACTTATATCTAAAGAGGATTTATTTATTCTTACAGCTAATATTGCTTTAATCGTTCAAGATCTTGAAAAAGCAAAATCCAATTTTGAAGAAGCATTAAAACTAAATCCAGCATCTTCAGAAGCTTGTTTTGGATTGGGACAAGTATTCTATCAAGCTGAAATGTTTGAAGAATCAAAAACTATGATTGAATGGGCAGTAAAAAATAATCCAGAAAATTCTAAAGCTATTGAAGCTCTTAAATCTGTAAATGAAGTTTTATCCTTACCAGAAAACCACAATTCACTTTTAGAAAATGTTGTTGAACAAGTTGGAGCAGAAAAATAACTAATGTCAACTCTTAGTTTATGTATGATTGTAAAAAATGAAGAGAGATATCTTGCACAATGTTTATCATCTGTTAAGGATGTTATTGATGAAATCATAATTGTTGATACAGGTTCAACAGATAAAACATTAGAAATTGCAAAATCTTTTAATGCTAAGATTTTTAATTTTGATTGGATAAATGATTTTTCTGCGGCAAGAAATTTTGCATTAAATAATTGCAGTGGTGATTGGATTTTATATCTTGATGCTGATGAAGAATTAAATCCAAAGAGTCTGGATGATTTGAATAATTATAAAACTCATTTGCCTGCTGGAGTTTATTGTACTGTAAAAAGTCTTGGCTCATCAAGCACAAATGGAAGCATGATGAAATACCCGCGCTTGTTTGCAAATGTTTCCGGAATAGAATTTACTGGCAAAGTTCATGAACAAATAATTGATTCATTGAGGAAAAATAAAATCCCGCTTGTTGAATCAGAAATAGAAATCATTCATCACGGTTATGCCATTGATGAGGAAGGATTACAAAAAAAGAAGGAACGCAACTTATCATTGCTGTTATCGAACGAGAATAAAAAAAGCAACGTCTATGATAAACTAAAGCTAGTCCAAACACTTATTTCATTAGAAAAATTTGATGAAGCAGAAGTAAGAACAAATAATCTAATAAAAAATAAACATATATCTTCTAATGATCTTAGTTTAGCGTTATACTATCTGGCTCAAATTAAGTATGAAAAAAATGATTTAAAGTCTGCACAAAATTTTGCATCTAAATCATACAAAAATCTAAATACCAAATCAGAACTGAATTATCTGCTTTATCTCATTCAATTAAGATTTCAAAATTATAGTGAAGCACTTAAATATCTTTTAAACTCAATTAACTTAAATAAGAGATTTTTAGAAAGTAAAAGTTTAATTGAAAGTGAAAACATTTTAGATCAAACTGATTTGTACTTGCGTGCTATAAATTTATGTTCAAAATTAGACAAGACTTGCGATGCTGAAAATTTAAGTATGGAATTGTCACAATATATTTCAACAGAAAAACAGATTGATATTAAAATCGTTCAACCTTTTTTTGAAAACCTTTTTTTAAATTATTCTATTAAGGAATCAGATTCCAAGCTGTTAAAAGAATTAATAAATCCAATACATCTAAATAGTATTGCAGAGATAATTAAATTTTGTAAAGATGATTTGATAATAATATCAACCCTTAATTTACTGCTTCAAATATTTCCAGCATCATCAACTATTTATAAAAATCTTGCAGAATTATTTATAAATTCTAATCAAGAAAAAGCTATTAAGTTTTTTTACAAATCTTTAGAATTTGATAAAGATCCTTCAGTTTATATCAACTTAATTTCAATCTATATCTCAAAAAGTGATTATGAAGGTGTGAGAAAATGCTTTAATCAGCTTCAAGTCAATTGTTCAAACAAACCTCAAATCAAGCAAAAAATTGATTTATTGGAAGAAAAACTTAATCCAATACTTAATAATTCAGTACAATATCAACCCGCATAAAAAAAATATTTAGAAAACTCTAAACAAATTTTAAGCACCTCCGATAATCTAATTGAACACAATAAGTTCTTTTAATAAACAACATTAACAAACAATCAAGCAAGGATGCTTGATTAAAATAACACGGAGGTTCTCATGTCCTTTCAAATTAACACCAACCTTGATGCATTTAATGCATACAACGCATTAGCAAAAACTAGTGCAAGCACCAACAAAGCTCAGTTACGTTTAGCTACGATGAAAAAAATTAATAGCGTAGCAGATGATACATCTGGTTTTAAAGTTGGAAAAGAGTTAGAAGCTGGTAACTTAAAGATGAAAGCTCAGTTGAATAACATTTCTTCAGGTAAGAACTGGTTATCAACAGCTGAATCTGCTTTGATACTTGTTGACGATAAACTTAATCAGATCATTGCAAAACAAGAAGATGCAAAAGATCCATTAAAGAGTGCTACAAGTATTCAGAATGATATAAAAGCTATCGCTGATGAAATCAATAGTATTCTTACCAATACCAAGATTAATGGAACAGATGTACTTGCTAGTGCAGCTAGCTCATTTGGTTCAGGTGGATCAGCATCATCAGTAATAAACATTGGTGCACAAGTTGACTTAACCAGCAACCAGGCTGCATTAACAGCAGTTCAAGCAGGTAATGCTGGATCACTAACACAAGATGTAACAGCATTCCAGGCAGATATAAAAACAGCTTTAGGTTACATTGGTAACTATAGCCAAACTTTTGCATCAAGAGAAGAATATCTTACTTCTGCAATTTCCAATAACACTGCATTAATATCTAGTTTATTCGATGCAGATATGGCAATGGAACAGTTGAATGCAACAAAAGGTCAGATAGGAACACAAATTGGTACTGCAATGTTAGGTACACTTAACGCAGCTCCTCAAAATCTCCTATCCTTATTTCGATGATCCTAATATAATTTAACTGGGTGTTTCCCCGGAGTATAAGCTCCGGGGGATTTTTTACAAAGAACTGGGAATATAAAAAATGTATCAGGCTGCTGTGCTAAATAGAAGTAAAATAAATCCTTATCTAACTAATCAGATACTTAATTCTTCACCGGAACAACTTTTAATTAAAGTATATGATTTTGCAGTAGTTAATTCTGAAAAAAAAGATATGATTAAAACTAATACAGCTATACAAGAGCTTATTGGTTTTTTAAGATTTGATGATGAAACATATAAAGATCTTGCTGTTAGTTTATTAAGACTTTACCAATTTTGTCAGGATCAAGCACGAAAAAACAATTATGATGTGGTTACAAAAATTTTAACTGAGCTTAGAGAAAGCTGGTTACAAGCAATTCAGAATAAATAGGCTCCATTATGGCTTACGATCTTCTAACAACTTCGGGGATAAATTCACTAGTTAATTCATATATTAATAGTGAGTCACAAAAACGTCTTTCGCCGCTTACAACACGCAATTCAAAATATTCTAGCATTTCAAATATCTACTCTGGTTTATTAAGCAAGGTAGATGCTCTAAAAAGTAAGATGTCCACACTTAAAGCAACAGGAACATCATCGGCTTTTGCAACAAAAAAAGCTGTTTCAAGTAACACAACCGCCGTTACAGTTAGTGCCAGTACTGCGGCTCAAAAAGGTGCCTTTGCTATGCGTGTTAATCAACTTGCAAAAAATGATTTAGTTGTTTCTTTGGATAAAAATTCCACCGATCTTTCTTCCATCACAACTCCAGGTACTTACACTTTAGCGATTAAAGGTGGCGATGGTGAAGGCGGACAATTTACAAGTAATGTCTCTGTTTTGCTGGAAGCTGATGATTTTACGAATGGAAATATTTCGTTTGAAGATCTTTCAGCAATAGTTACTAAAGCTATTAATGATGATAAAGCAGTTGTAACCTCAAATTCTGTTTCAGGTAGTACGTTATCATCAGGTTCATTTACATTTGATCTGAATGGAACAGAGACATCAATAAATTATTCTGCAGGAACTTATGATGAAGTTATTGATAGTATTATTACACAGTTAGAAGATGTTTCAGGTTTATCTGCAGAAAAAGTTGTTGATGGTGCAAATGTTAGTCTTAAGTTAACAGTTACAGATTCATCAAAATACATTTCTATAAATGGTGATACAGGAAGTTTGCTTTCTGAACTTGGAATTTCTGTTGAACAAGAAAAAGGTGCTTCCGGAATCGTTTCGGCAACTTCTTTTTCACCTTCAACTGGATTATCTCAAATTTCTTTAACTGCTAAAAACTCCGGCGCAGGGTTTAAAATTGATGAGCTATCAGATTTATCAGGAGGAGTGCTAGTGCAGTTTGGATTAAATCTTGGCAGTACCAGAACAGCTTTTGTGCAAAATGAAAGTGGAGTTGATACAGCAGGATATGTTCACGATTCAGCAATATTAAATTCAAAAATTGTCTTTAACGGTTTGAACATTGAAAGAAACTCAAATAGCATTTCGGATCTTGTAACTGGCGTAACATTAAATTTAAAATCAGTTATGTCTGTTGATGATAACGATATAACTGTTGATGTTTCTAATGATGTTAGTGCAGTCAAAGCAAAAATTGATGAGTTCATCTCTACCTTTAACGATGTTTACAATTATATCAAAACAAATACTTCATCGAGTGAAGGCGTAAGAGGCGTGCTTTTGGGAGATGCTTCTGGTAGTTCACTTTTGAGTTTATTAAGTTCAACAGCATATTCCCCGGTCAGTAGCTTAGGTTCGGGTACAATTAATTCGCTTACTGAAATGGGAATTACATTTAATAGCAATACCGGACTTTCAATTACTGATTCAGATCAGCTAAATGATGTGCTTGAAAATAATATTGAAGAAGTTGAGCAAACTTTTAATTCTGATTCCGGAATAGCTGCAAATCTCTATAATAAATTATTACCTTACACTGGTTATAATGGTTACCTTACAGCCAGGAAAAATACAATTGATGGAAATATTAAATCGACAAGCGATTCTATAACCAAAATTCAAACGAAGATTGAAAAAGATTCCGAAGTATTAAGAAACAGATACATACAATTACAAAGTCAGCTTAGTGAACTTTTAACATCAACAGGTTCATTTGGGTCCGATCTTTTCTCGTAAAAATGATGCAGATAAATACACAAATATCATTCAAAACAACAAAGATTGAAAATATTCTGGATGAAGTATATAAAGATCTTACTGAGTTGACTGAAGAAAACTTTAACCAAAAATTTCAATCTGCAAAACTAAAAATGGAATTTGCCAGGAAGTTAAAGATTGAAAATCAGTCGAAATTCCATAATTTTCAGCCATCAAAAAAAATTATCCAGATGGCTAAACTTATATCTAAAAAGTACGATAATGTAGTAAAAGATTGGGCTGAGAAGCTCAAAATGGTTCAGAAAGAGATAGAATTATCACAGAACCAGAAGAAAATTTCAATCTATAGCAGGTAAGATCATGGAAATAAGAAATGTATTATCATCAGTTTACAAAAACGATGACAAGTTTAAAGCGCCATCAGGCAAAAGTGCTGATGTAACAAAAAAAGATAAAATTGAAATATCCGAACAGGCAAAAGCTTTGCAAAACACAGGCGAAACAAAAAACTTAGCTGAGATTCAGAAAAAAATCGAAAGTGGTTTTTATAATTCTGATGCAGTTGTTAGCAAAGTTGCTGATGCAATATTAAAAGAGATCGGTAAATAATATTTATTTGCCGATACTCTAAACCCTTCCCATCATGCTGATGATCAGCAAATCAGAAAAAATTATTTAAGCTTTACCCCTATAAAATTATCTGCACTTTAAAAAGTTTTAAGAAGCTCAGGCTTCTTTTATTAAATATTATACTTTATATTACTGATAAATAATTTTCGTTATCATCTTGGCTTGCGCATAAAATGAGTAATTCGGATATACTGAATAACAAACTTCAGTTACTTGGTAAACTTTCTGCCAGTCTTGTACACGAAATTAGAAATCCTCTCTTTGCATTAAAACTAAATTTAGATTACCTATCAACATTACGTGCTCAAATGTCTGATGATGCTGCAGAAAGCATACAGTCTTGTTCAGAAGCCACCGATAGAATGATGTTCTTAATCCAAAATTTTTCAGATTTTTCTAAAAAACATAGTTTGGATACAGAGCTTTGTTCCGTAAATGATGTAACGCAGATTGCTGTAAACATTATGCAAAGTAATGCTTGCAGAATTAATATGTATATCGAAACAGAGCTTGAGCCAAATCTTCCATCTATCTATTTTCAGAAAGATAAACTTTTGCAGGTGTTTTTAAATCTTATAACAAATGCTATTGAGGCAGAAAACACAAGAAATAATATCTTTGTAAGAACTTATATGGAAGAAACTGAAGATGAAAAATTTATTTTTTGGGAAGTTGAAGACAATGGTATAGGTATCAAAGATGAACATAAAGAAAAAATATTTGAAGATTTTTATACAAGTAAAAAACAAGGTACCGGTCTTGGACTTAGCGTTTGCAAAAAACTTTTAAACGAGTATAATGCTAACTTAGATTTTAAAAGCACATATGGACAGGGAACCAAATTCTTTATCAAATTTAATTTAAACAGTAAATAACTATGAGCAACAGAATACTTATTATAGATGATGATGAACTAGTTTGCAGAACTTTACAACGGGTTTTAGTAAAGTTTGAATATGAAGTTGAATACTGTCTTGATGGCGAGGCAGCTTTAGAAAAAGTAAAAAACTTTGAACCGGATCTTATCTTACTTGATATTTATCTTACAACAGTTAATGGATTAGATTTATTAAAAGATTTTCAGAAACAATTTTTTAATATTCCTGTTATAATGATTACAGGCTATAGCGATGTTAACATTGCAGTCAAAGCAATGAAGCTTGGCGCTTATGATTTTTTACTAAAACCCGTAGATATTGATCAGTTAAAACTTATTGTTGAAAAAGCTTTTTCTAACATTAACCTTAAAGCAGAAGTTGATAAACTTCAAGCGATTGTTAAAACAGATATTCTTACAAAAGATTTTTTCGGTAAAAGCAGCAAGATTAAAAAGATACTTTCGGCTGCGGAAAAATTAGCTAAAAGTATTGATACCACAATTCTTATTGATGGTGAAAGTGGTACCGGTAAAGAAATGATTGCAAAGTTTGTTCATCAAAATAGTCCGCGTGCAAACGGACCGTTTATACAATTAAATGTTTCAGCTATTCCGAGAGAGCTTGCAGAAAGTGAATTGTTTGGACATGAAAAAGGTGCATTTACGGGTGCGCAACAAAAAACAAAACTTGGAAAATTTGAACTTGCAAATGGCGGTACAATATTATTAGATGAGATTGGGGATTTATCCCAGGATTTACAAGTAAAACTTTTACGTGTTTTGCAGGAAAAAAAGTTTTATCGTGTTGGCGGCGAAAGAGAAGTTAATGTTGATGTTAGAGTTCTTGCGGCAACAAATAAAAATCTTGAAGAAGAAGTAAAAAAAGGAAACTTTAGAGAAGACTTATTTTACAGACTAAACGTAGGCAATGTTAATATTCCACCTTTAAGAGAAAGACAGGAAGATATTCCGGTACTTGCTTATCAATTCTTAAATGAATTTTCTCAAAAGTTTGATAAACAAATAAAAAGAATTGATCCATCAGCATTAGAACTATTACAAAGTTATTACTGGAAAGGTAACATACGCGAATTAAGAAATGTGATGGAACGTGTTACGCTTCTTTTGGAAGAAGATGAACTTAAAGACAGGCATTTCCAATTTTTAATTCCACAAGGACAAACAGGAATTAAATCTGGCAAAGATGAATTTATACTTAAAGTTCCATCTAAAGGAATTAAGATTGAATTGGTTTTAAGAAAACTTATTGAAGATACTTTAAGAATAACAAATGGTAACCAGGTTAAAGCTGCAGAAGTTCTTGGTCTCTCGAGATCAAAACTCAGATACAGAATGGAGCAGCTTGGAATTGAAGTTACAAGAAAAGTAACCCCAACTGATAAATAAAATTTATTATTTGAGTTTCTATAAAAGATGAAATGTGTTTTTTTTAAATTTCATCTTTTAGCTTCCCACTCACTAAATATTTCCGTTTGAGCTTTCCTCTTTTATATCTTAAGTTTGCAAAGTTAAAATGATAATCAAAAACATTTATTGGTGTGATGACATTCTCAAAAACTACAACTTATGCTCTCCGAATTTTAACACTGATGGCGAGTAATCCTGATAAAATGTACACATCAATAAACTTGAATGAAACTCTCGAAATTCCTAAAAAGTACCTTCAAAGATTATTGACTGATTTGACCAGGAGTGGAATAATAGCAAGTATTCAGGGCAGAAACGGTGGTTTTGTGTTATCTAAAAAACCTAACAAAATAACCGTTGCGAGCATAGTTGAAGCAGTAGAAGGATTAAAAGATGAAGTATCCTGCTTTTTTGGATTTGAAAAATGTGCGTTGGATAAACCTTGCTCAATGCATAACGTTTGGAATGAAACTCACCATAACATTTTAAACCTCCTGAAAAAAACAAAACTATCTGATTTAAAGAATCAAAGACTGGTTGATTGATTTATTTGTCATTAAATGCTACGTTTGGGTAGCATTTTAATTTAATTTATAAGGAATGTGCTATGGTTGATTCAAATATCGTTCTTACCGGCCAAACATTTGCTTACACATTTTATGTGCTTGCAATTATGCTGTTAATGGG
>Ga0138256_10001053_pt1 | contig 29618 bp, 26 predicted proteins | sample KNB2016incub_MG_FD_105486 | JGI IMG/M metagenome (GOLD analysis project Ga0138256, IMG submission 105486) | Active sludge microbial communities from wastewater in Klosterneuburg, Austria - KNB2014incub_MG | ecosystem: Engineered > WWTP > Activated sludge > Unclassified | place: Austria... | reverse complement strand
TCAACAGCCAGAACGTGCGCGACCTGCGCCAGCCCTTCGGCGGCACCAAGGCCAGCGGCACCGGCCGCGAAGGCGGCACCTGGAGCTACGAGGTCTTCCTCGAGCCGAAGAACGTGGCGGTATCGCTGGGCTCGCACCACATTCCTCATTGGGGACTCTGATGACACTGACACGACGCCACTTCAACGCCGGATGGTTGGCCGGCGGACTGCTTCCCTGGGTGGGCGGGTGTGCAAACACCGCGCAGGGGTTCGACGCGCAGTCCAACGTGCTGACGGTTCCGCAGGGGGCGCTGCAAGGCCGCGTGGACAACGGTATCCACAGCTTCAAGCGCATCCCGTATGCAGCGAACCCTTATGTCCCTGAGCGAGCCTACGCGGCACCACAGCCCGCGCCGTCGTGGAGCGGCCTGCGCGATGCGACCCGCTTCGGACCGATGCCTCCGCAGCCCTCGCGCGGCGCGCCGCAGACGATGGTGGGCGAGCCTGACGACCTGTGCCTGAATATCTGGACGCCCAGCATGGATGCGGCCGCAAAGCTGCCGGTGATGGTGTGGATTCCGGGCGGCGCGTACATCCGCGTCGATGCCTCAGAGCCCTGGTACGACGGCAGCGCATTCGCACGCGACGGGGTGGTGCTGGTATCGATCAACTACCGCGTCGGCGCGCACGGCTTCCTGGTTTTGCCCGATGCGCCCAGCAACCGCGGCATCCTCGACCAGATCGCCGCGCTGCAATGGGTGCGCGACCACATCGCCCATTTCGGCGGCGATGCGTCGCGTGTGACGGTGTTCGGTCAGTCGGCGGGTGCGAGTTCGGTCGCCGCGCTGCTCGGCGCGCCGGCGGCGAGGGGGCTGTTCGCGCAGGCCGCGCTTCAAAGCCCGGCGCAAGGCTATCTGACCCTGGCGCAGGCGGCCCGCGTGACGCCCGCCTTCGCGCAGGCACTGGGCGTGAGCGCGACGCGTGACGCCTTCGCCCGCATCGGCCTGAAGACGCTGATCGACGCGAGCATCAAGCTCGATGCGGCGGCCGCCGACGCCAGGGTCTGGAGCGAACTCGCGTACACCAAGATCCTGCAACCGGTGATCGACGGCGTGGCGATGAGGCAGCCGCCGGCGGCACAGCTCGCGGCAGGCGCATCGAAGGACGTGCCGATCCTGATCGGGAGCAACGACGAGGAGTTCAAGCTCTACCTCGTGCCCGGCGGTGCCATCGATCGCATCCCCGAGCCGGCCGTCGCCGGCATGGTCGCGACCTTGAAGCTGCCGCCTGAGATGCCCGCCGTCTATCGCGTCGGCCGTCCGAACGCGACACCGGGCGAGGTCTTCTCGGCGATCAACTCCGACTATGTGTTCCGCAACGCCGCACAGGCGCAGGCACTGGCGCACGCGAAGGCGGGCGGCGCGCCGACCTACGCCTACCAGTTTGGCTGGCGTTCGCCGCAATTCGGCGGCAGGCTCGGTGCCGCGCATGTGCTCGACGTACCATTCGTATTCGACACGCTGCGCACGCCGCCGGCCCTGGGTTTCGTCGGCCCCGCGGCGCCACAGGAACTGGCCACACGCATGCATGCCGCCTGGGTGGCCTTTGCGAAGACCGGCAAACCCGGTTGGCAAGCCTACGACGATGCCGGGCGCACCGTGATGCGCTTCGACACCGTCTCGACGACAGTGCGCGAAGGCGGAGAGCGCGAACGGGCGCTGTGGTCCTCGGTCGTCTACTGATTGATGGCCCTGCAACCCGCGCCGCTCGTCGGCACCGGGTCGGGGTCATTACCCACCTGCCATTCACCAAGGAGAACCAACATGGGCAAAGTTGCTCTCGCCGCCAAGATCACGCATGTGCCGTCGATGTACCTGAGCGAACTCGACGGCCCGCGCAAGGGCACCCGCCAGGACGCGATCGACGGCCACGTCGAGATCGGCCGCCGCTGCCGGGAACTCGGCGTCGACACGATCGTGGTCTTCGATACGCACTGGCTCGTCAACGCCAGCTACCACATCAACTGCGCGCCGAAGTTCGGTGGCACCTACACCAGCAACGAGTTGCCGCACTTCATCAGCAACCTGGCGTACGCGTTCCCCGGCAACCCGGAGCTCGGGCAGTTGCTAGCCCGCGTCTGCAACGAGCACGGCGTGGAGGCGCTGGCGCACCCCGCGACCACGCTCGGCCCCGAATACGGCACGCTGGTGCCGATGCGTTACATGAACACCGACCAGCACTTCAAGGTGGTCTCGGTGTCGGCGCTTTGCACGGTCCACTACCTGAACGACAGCGCGCGCCTGGGCTGGGCGATGCGCAAGGCGGTGGAGGAGCACTACGACGGCACGGTGGCCTTTCTCGCCAGCGGCAGCCTGAGTCACCGCTTTGCGCAGAACGGGCTGGCACCCGAATATGCCTTCAAGATCTGGAGCCCCTTCCTGGAAACGCTGGACCACTCGGTGGTGGACCTCTGGGAGCGCGGCGACTGGAAGACCTTCTGCGAGATGCTGCCCGAGTACGCGAGCAAGGGCCACGGCGAAGGATTCATGCACGACACGGCGATGCTGCTCGGCGTGCTGGGCTGGTCGGCCTACGACGGCCAGGCCGAGGTGGTGACACCGTACTTCGGCGCGTCGGGCACCGGGCAGATCAACGCCGTCTTTCCGGTCACGCCGCAGGACGGCCATGCGGTGCCGAAGGCGGTGGCCTCCGCGGCGGATGGCTTCTCGACCGTCGCGACGCGGCTGTAGGCCAAAAGGCAGCACGGTCATGCCCCACCTCGTCATCCTCTACAGCGGCAACCTCGATGCGCGCACGGACCTGTCGGTGCTCTGCCGCAGCCTGGCCGATGCCATGCTCGCGCAGCGTGACGAAGCCGGTCAACCCGTCTTTCCACCCGGCGGCACGCGCGTGCTGGCCTACCCGGCGCCACACTTCGCCGTCAGCGACGGCGGTGCCGCCGGGCGCGCCGCCGGTGGCGATGGCGACTATGGCTTTGCCTACCTGAACCTGCGCATGGGCCGCGGCCGCAGCGAAGCCGTGCAGCAGGGCGTCGGCCGCGCGCTGATGGCCGTGGCGAAGGTGCATTTCGAGCCGATGATGGCCGCGATGCACGTCGGCGTCACCTTGCAGATCGACGTCGGCGCCGAAGTCTTCGACGCCAAGCACAGCACGCTGCACCCCCTCTTCAACAAATCCGCCTGACCCATGCTGCCGCAAGACATCATCGCCCAGCTCGCCCGCGAGCTCTACGACGCGCGCAAGAGCCGCACCCAGGTGCGCCACTTCTCGAAGCGCTACCCGGAGATGAGCATCGAGGACGGCTACGCGATCCAGCGCGCCTGGGTCCGGCTCGAACTGGCCGACGGCCGCAGCATCAAGGGCCGCAAGATCGGCCTGACCTCGCGCGCCATGCAGCAGGCCAGCCAGATCACCGAGCCCGACTTCGCGCCGCTGATGGACGACATGTTCTTCGACCAGGGCAGCGACATCGCAGTCAGCCGCTTCATTGCCCCGCGCGTCGAGGTCGAGCTGGCGTTCATCCTGGGCAAGCCGCTGCAGGGCCCGGGCGCGACGCTGTTCGACGTGCTCTCGGCCACCGACTACGTGACCCCGGCCATCGAGATCATCGATTCACGCATCGAGCAGTTCGACCGCGAGACCCGGGTCATGCGCAAGGTCCAGGACACCATCAGCGACTTCGCCGCCAATGCCGGCATCGTGCTCGGCGGCCGGCCGGTGCGACCCGACGCCGTCGACCTGCGCTGGGTGGGCGCGCTGCTCTACAAGAACGGCATCATCGAGGAAACCGGCCTGGCCGCCGGCGTGCTCAACCACCCGGCCACCGGCGTCGCCTGGCTGGCCAACAAGATCGCGCCCTACGACGAACAGCTCAACGCCGGCGACGTGGTGCTGGCCGGTTCGTTCACGCGGCCGACGCCGGCCCAGGCCGGCGACAACTTTCATGTCGACTACGGTCCGCTGGGCTCGGTCGCCTTCCGCTTCGTCTGAAGGTCGGTTGATGCAGACGCCTATCAACCCCTTTAAGCGGGCACTTCGCGAAGGCCGCGTGCAGATCGGCCTGTGGGTCGGCCTGGCCGATGCCTATGCCATCGAAGCGATGGCCGGCACCGGCTTCGACTGGCTGCTGATCGACGGCGAACATGCACCGAACGACCTGCGCACCGTGCTCGGCCAGTTGCAGGCCGTGGCGCCCTACACCACGCACGCCATCGTGCGGCCGGTGATCGGCGACGTGGCGCTGATCAAGCAACTGCTCGATGTCGGCGCGCAGACCTTGCTGATTCCCGTGGTCGAGAGCGCCGAGCAGGCGGCCACCCTGGTGGCGGCCACGCGCTACCCGCCGCGCGGCATCCGCGGCGTGGGTTCGGCCCTGGCGCGTTCATCGCGCTGGAACCAGATCGGCGACTACCTGCACACCGCGGACGAGCAGATGTGCGTGCTGCTGCAGGTCGAGACCCGGAAGGGACTCGACAACCTGGCCGCCATCGCGGCTACCGAGGGCGTGGACGGTGTCTTCTTCGGTCCGGCCGACCTGTCGGCGTCGATGGGCCTGCTCGGCCAGCCGGGCCACCCGGAGGTGCAGCGCGCCATCCTCGACGGCATCGCCGTCGTGCGCGCCGCCGGCAAGGCAGCGGGTGTGCTGTCGGCCGACCCGAAGCTGGCACGCCTCTACCTCGATGCCGGCGCGCTGTTCGTCGCCGTCGGCGTCGATACCAGCTTGCTCACCCGCGCGTGTCGCGAACTGGCGGCTGCCTACAAGCATGGCGACGACAGTGCCGCGTCGGCGGTGCCTACCACCGGCGGCACGTATTGACGCCGCATTCGGCACCGGCGGGTGCTGGCTTGGCGTGCCCCCGTACCCCATGAACGCGCCCTGCATTTCCACCTCTGCCCTGAAGCGAACTCCCATGCTCGAGTTGAATGACCCTTCCCTGCTGCGCACGCAGTGCCTGATCGACGGCGCGTGGATCGGTGCCGATGACGGCCGCACGCTGGCGGTGAACAACCCCGCCAGCGGCGAGAAACTGGCCACCGTGCCCGATGCCGGTGCCGCCGAGACCCGCCGCGCGATCGAAGCCGCCGAGCGGGCCTTGGTCGACTGGAAGGCGCAGACGGCAGAAGCCCGCGCCCGTGTGCTGCGCCGCTGGTTCGACCTGATGCTGGCCCGCCAGGAAGACCTGGCCCGCATCATGACCAGCGAGCAAGGCAAGCCGCTGGCCGAGTCGCGCGGCGAGATCGCCTACGCCGCCGCCTATATCGAATGGTTTGCCGAAGAGGCACGCCGCGTCTACGGCGACCTGGTGCCCTCGCCCTGGGGCGACAAGCGCATCGTCGTCACCAAGGAACCCGTGGGCGTGTGCGCGGCAATCACGCCGTGGAATTTTCCATCGGCGATGATCACCCGCAAGGTGGCGCCGGCCCTGGCCGCCGGCTGCACCATCGTCGTCAAGCCGGCCTCGCAGACCCCGCTGTCGGCACTGGCACTGGCCGAACTGGCCTTGCGTGCCGGCGTGCCGGCGGGTGCCTTCAGTGTCGTGACGGGCAGTGCGACGGCGATCGGCGGCGCGCTCACCGCCAGCCGGGTGGTGCGCAAGCTCACCTTCACCGGCTCGACCGAGGTCGGCCGCCTGCTGGCCGCGTTATGTGCACCGACCCTCAAGCGCCTGTCGCTCGAACTCGGTGGCAACGCACCCTTCATCGTCTTCGACGATGCCGACCTGGACGCCGCCGTGGCCGGCGCGATCGCGTCGAAGTTCCGCAACACGGGCCAGACCTGCGTCTGCACCAACCGCCTGCTGGTGCAGGACGGCGTCTACGACCGGTTCGCCGAGAAGCTCGGCCAGGCGGTGGCGCAGCTTCGCGTGGGCAACGGCATGCAGGCCGAGGTGTCGCAGGGGCCGCTGATCGATGCGCCTTCGCTGGCCAAGGTCGAGGAACTGGTGGCCGATGCGCTGGCACAGGGTGCGCGTTGCGTCGCGGGCGGCCGGCGCCACGCTTTGGGCGGCACCTTCTACGAGCCCACCATCCTGGCCGATGTCACGCCGGCGATGAAGCTCGCCAGCGAAGAGATCTTCGGCCCGGTGGCGCCGCTGTTCCGTTTCAGGACCGAGGCCGAGGCGATCGCCCTGGCCAACGACACCGAATTCGGGCTGGCGTCGTACTTCTTCTCGCGCGACCTGGCGCGCGTCTGGCGCGTGGCCAGTGCGCTGGACGTCGGCATGGTGGGCATCAATACCGGCGTCATCAGCACGGCCGTCGCACCGTTCGGCGGCGTCAAGCAGTCGGGCATGGGGCGCGAAGGCTCGCGCTACGGCATCGAGGGCTATATCGACACCAAGTACCTCTGCATGGGCGGCCTGTGAACGCCCACCACGGCGCTGGCGGGCACCGGCCCTGAAGCGAAGCGTTTCCCCCAACCCATGAACCCAGGAGAACATCATGGCTGAACCCTCACTGCCCGCTGCCGCCGCACCGCGCCCGAGCCGCTACTCGCCCGAGGAGTGGGACGCCCGCGTCCGCCTTGCCGCGGCTTACCGCATCTTCGATCACCTGGGTTGGGGTGAGCTGATCTACAACCACATCTCGCTGCGCGTGCCAGGCACCGAGCCGCACTTCCTGATCAACCCCTTCGGCCTGCACTACTCCGAGGTGCGCGCGTCCAACCTGGTGAAGGTGGACGTTAAGGGCAACATCATCGGCCACAGCGACTGGCCGATCAACCCGGCAGGCTTCACCTTCCACGGCAAGATCCACGAGCAGGTGCCCGACGCGCACTGCGTTATGCACGTCCACACCACGCCGACGATGGCGGTGTGCTGCCTCGACGAAGGCCTGTCCTACACCAACTTCTACGCCGCGCAACTGTTCGGCAAGGTCGCCTACCACGAGTTCGAAGGCATCACCGTGCATGCCGACGAGGGCTCGCGCATCCTCGACAGCGCCGGCAGCAAGCCGGTGCTGCTGCTGCGCAACCACGGTCCGGTGACGATGGGCCACACGCTGGCGCAGTGCCTGAGCCTGATGTGGCTGATCAACCGCGCCTGCGAGGTGCAACTGGCCACGCTGAGCATGGGCAAGCCGCGCGCGATCGCGCAGCCGGTGCTCGAGAGCTGCGTGCGCGACTCGCTGAACTTCGACCCCAAATACGGCGCCGGGCAGGACGCGTTCGACGCGCTGCAGCGCATCGTCGACCGCATCGACCCGACCTATCGCAGCTGAGGGCGCGCCGCGGCGGCCACGGCATCGCGGTCAGGGTGCAGGGCAACCATCACTGTGATTGCCTGCCGGTGATCCTGAGCCCCGAGGAAGTCGGCCGCCTGATCGCCGCCGCCCCCAACCTCAAGCACCAGGCCGCCATGTCGGCGGCCTACGGCGCGGGCCTGCGCGTCAGCGAGGTGGTTTCGCTCAAGGTCGGCGACATCGACGGTGAGCGCATGACCCTGCGCGTGGAGCAGGGCAACTCTTCGCCGTACGCCTTGGCCACGTCGTCGTAGAACATCGGCTCCAGCTCCGGACAAGCCACCTTGTCGATGCAGGCGCGGCCGCCGTGGAAGTGCAGCATCGTCGGGCTGGAACTTGACGATCTCGCTGATCGTCTTGTCCTCGGCCGCGCGCAGCTGCTCGGCGCTGATCGTCTTCTGGTTGAGGAATGGGTCGCGCGCGTCGAGCAGGGCCTTCGGCGCAGGAAGCTGCCGACATGGTCGGCTCGGAAGGGCGAGGTGGTGCGAATGCTCATGGCGGTCTCTCGCATCGTTGGTCTTGCAGGCCGAAGGGTGGCACATCTCAAAACCCATACGTGGAATACAGCATCATCCGATGCTTTAGTGCTTACCCTATATTTTTCGGCGTAGTTTCTGAAGAAAATCCGCTTTCTGTATACATTCCGTATCCCGCGACCGCCATGAAGCCCTTCCCGCTGAACGCTTGGTATGCCGCCGCCTACGATGTCGAAGTCAAGGCCGCGCTGCTCGGCCGCACCATCTGCGGCCAGAAGATCGTCATGTTCAGGCGCAAGGACGCCAGCGTCGCCGCGCTGGAAGACGCCTGCTGGCACCGGCTGCTGCCACTGTCCAAGGGACGGCTGCGCGACGACCAGATCACCTGCGGCTACCACGGCCTGGTATTCGACGGCGAGGGCCGCTGCACGCACATGCCCTCGCAGGAGACGCTGAACCCGTCGGCCTGCGTGCGCGCCTTCCCGGTGGTGGAAAAGCACCGCTTCGTCTGGGTCTGGCCCGGCGATCCGGCACTGGCCGATCCGGCGAAGATCCCCGACCTGCACTGGAACGATGACCCGGCCTGGGCCGGCGACGGCAAGCTCATCACGGTGAAGTGCGACTACCGCCTGGTGCTCGACAACCTGATGGACCTGACGCACGAGACCTACGTACACGGCAGCAGCATCGGCCAGCTGGCCGTGGCCGAGGCGCCCTTCGTCGCCACGCACGGCAACCGCACCGCCACCGTGACACGCTGGATGGAGGACATCGACCCTCCCCCCTTCTGGGCCGGCCAGCTGAAGCACGCCACCGGCTACGAGGGCCGCGTCGACCGCTGGCAGATCATCCGCTTCGAAGCGCCCTGCACCATCGCCATCGACGTGGGCGTGGCGCCGGCAGGCAGCGGCGCGCCACCCAAGGACGGAAGGCCCGGCGACCGCTCCAAGGGTGTCAACGGCTTCGTGCTCAACACCATCACCCCCGAGACCAACAAGACCTGCCACTATTTCTGGGCCTTCGCGCGCAACTACTGCCTGGGTGAACAGCGTCTGACGCACGAGCTGCGCGAGGGCGTGTCCAGCATCTTCCGCGAGGACGAACTGATCCTCGAAGCGCAGCAGCAGGCCATCGACGAACGCCCCGGCTACAGCTTCTACAACCTGAACATCGACGCCGGCTCGATGTGGGCGCGGCGGCTGATCGACAACATGGTGCGCGCCGAGACCCCGGTGCACGAGCGTCCCGGCGCAATCCCGCTGCGCGCCGCCTGATGAACGCCACTGCGGACCTTGCCGAACCGTCGCAGACGGTGCGCGTGCAGTTGCGGCTGCGCGAGCTGATTCTCGGCGGCGAGCTCAAGCCCGGCGCGCGCATCGCCGAGCTGACGCTGGTGGAGCGACTGGGTGCGTCGCGCACGCCCATCCGCATGGCGCTGGTGCGCTTGCAGGAAGAAGGCCTGCTCGAGGCACTGCCGCACGGCGGCTTTTCGGTCAAGGACTTCTCGGAGTACGACATCCACGACGCCATCGAGCTGCGCGGCACGCTCGAAGGACTGTGTGCGCGGCTGGCCGCCGAGCGCGGCGTCAGCACCGTGCTGATGACCGAGGCACGCGACTGCGTCGAGCAGATCGACGCACTGCTGGCCGCGCCCAGCCTGAGCGAAGAATCCTTCACCGGCTACGTGCTGCACAACGGCCGCTTGCACGACCTGCTGGCCGAGATGTCCGGCTCGGACATGGTGCGCCGCCAACTGGAGCGCGCCAAGACCCTGCCCTTCGCCTCGCCCAACGGCTTCGTTCTGGCGCGTTCCACCGGAGCCGATGCGCGCGACGCGCTGGTGGTGGCGCAGGCGCAGCACCGCGGCGTGCTCGACGCCATCCGGCAGCGCGAAGGTTCACGCGCCGAGAGCCTGATGCGCGAACACGCACGCATCGCCCACGGCAACCTGCGCGCCGCACTCGCCGACCACCGCAGCTGGCAGCGCGTACCCGGTGCCAGCCTGATCCGCCGCCGCCCATCCCGCTGACCCATGAAACACAACGCTCAGTGGCATAGCGCCACCATCCGCGCGCAGCGCGACCTGAGCCCCAGCGTGCGCGAGTTCGAGATCCGCCCCGAGCGCGGCGTGCGCCCCTGGAGCGTGGGCAGCCACCTCGACCTGCGCGTGGTGGTCGACGGCCGCGAGGAGAAACGCTCGTACTCGCTGGTCGGCCTGCCGCATGCACCAGGTGACGCGCCCGGCGCCGACGAGGTCTACCGCATCGCCGTGCGCCGCGCCGAGCCGGGGCGCGGCGGCTCACGCTGGCTGTGGGGCCTGCAGACCGGCGACGAGCTGCTGATCGGCGAGCCGAACAACCACTTCGAGATCGGCTGGCAGGCCCCTTACACGCTGCTGGTGGCCGGCGGCATCGGCATCACGCCGATCCTGGGCATGGCGCTGCAGCTGGCGCAGCGTGGCGCGCCGCTGCGCATGCTCTATGCCGCACGCTGCGCCGACGAGCTGATCTACCGCGACACATTGCAGGCGGCGCTGGGCGAGCGGCTGCGCACGCTGCGCAGCGACGCCGGCCAGCGCATCGACCTCGACGCCGAGATCGCCGCGCTGCCGAGCGGCGGCCAACTGGCGCTGTGCGGCCCGCTGAGCCTGATGGACGCCGCACGCGCCGCCTGGCAGCGCAGCGGCCGGCCGGCCGCCGGGCTGCGCTTCGAGACCTTCGGCAACAGCGGCCAGCATGCCGCCGAAGCCTTCTGGGTGGAGCTGCCGCGCCACGGCCTGCGGTTCGAAGTGCCGGCCGGCCGCAACCTGCTGGACATGCTGGAAGAACATGGCGTGCAGGCGCTGTCCGACTGCCGGCGCGGCGAATGCGGGCTGTGTGCGATGGACATCGTCCAGGTGCAGGGCACGGTGGACCACCGCGACGTGTTCTTCAGTGCCGCGCAGAAGCAGGCGAATGAACGTCTGTGCGCCTGCGTCTCGCGCGTCTGCGGCGGCGGCGTGGTGCTGGATTCGGCCTTCCGCCCCGACTGACTGCGGCGCAGCCGCAGTCGCGCAATACCACCTGCCGGTCGCGCAGAGCTAGGGCTGGGCGGGCGTCACAGGGGCGCTGCGCCGTGACGGACAGGTCGCCGGCCCGGTGCTCGTGTGTCCAGATCCCGCGGCGTCATCGGGACAGTCGCCGCGACGCCGACGAACGCTTCATCCGTACGAAAGGCACGACTCGTGCCCAAAACTCCCCGCGGTGGGTGCCATCGGCGCTGGTCAGTCTTGCACCACGGCCTGCCTGACGAGCGTGGGCAGATCGTCGTCGCGGTGGAAGCCGGCGGCATCGGCTGCGGCCGTCGCCAGCTGCGGAAAGCGGCCGAACAGCGATTCGATCCGCTCCTGCGGCGCGTAGCTCACGCGGTCCCGCACGCCCGTCCCGTGCACCGACGCGATGGCGTCCACGAGCTGCGTCATCGAAAAGTGCAAGGTCGGCAGCGTGAAGCTGCGGCCTGCGACCAGCGACGCCGCTGGCAAGGTCGCGGCATGCAGGAGGTTCGTCAACACGCAGGGCAAGGACGACGCCCAGGTGGTCGCCGCCGGCGACATGGGGCAGGTGAATGCCCGCCCGGCCGCCAGTTCGCGAACCATGTCGCTCAGGAACGCCGAGAGCTGCCCCGTGCGTGCCGGCGGCCGCGCCAGCACGCCGGGGATGCGCAGCGAACGCCCGTCGATCCAGCCATGGCGGCTGAAGTCCGCCACCAAGATCTCGCCGACGAGCTTGTGCGCGCCATAGGTCAGCAGCGGCCGCAGCGGCGTGTCGTCGTCGACAGGCCCGGTCATCGCGCCGAAGACCGCGATCGTGCTGGCGAAGACGAACACCGGCGCGCGTCCGCCAGCCTCGACCTGTTTCTTGCCGGCTTCCAGCAGCACCAGCGTCGCGTCCAGGTTGACGCGGCGTGCGAGTTCGTACTGCTGTTCGGCCATGCCACCGGGGATGCTGGCGAGGTGGAAGATCAGGTCGACAGGCGACTCGTCCAGCGTGTGCCTCAGCCAGGCAACGTCGGCAAGGTCGCCCGCAACGGGACGCACGAAAGGCGCCATGGGCGGGTCGTCCAGAGTCAGGTCGAGCAGCGAGAGCCGGGTGAGTGGTGCACCGCCGAGCTGCGCCTGCCGGCACAGGCGCCGGGACAGCGCGCGCCCGATGAAGCCGTTGGCGCCGGTGATCAGAACGTGCATGCCGCCGTCCTGCGTCAGGATGCCGATACGACGCGCTGGTCGATGACTCCGAATGGCCCGTCGCGCCCGTCGTCGAAGCGCGCCTGCATGCGCACGCGGTCGCCGAAGCGCATGAACGCGGTGCGGATCTCGCCCTGGTCGATCTTCTCGATCACGCGGCGTTCGGCGATGCAGGCCGAGCCGGCGCCGCGCGAGACATTGGAAACCGTTCCCGAGCCGACGATGCTGCCCGCCGCGAGCCGGCGCGTACGCGCCGCATGCGCCACCAACTGCCCGAACGAGAAATTCATCTCGCCGCCGTGCGGCTCGCCGAAGCGCTCGCCGTTCCATTGCACATGCAGCCGCATCTGCACGCGGCCGTCGCGCCAGGCCGCGCCCAGTTCGTCCTGCGTCACCGCCACCGGCGCAAAGGCGGTGGACGGCTTGGCCTGCAGGAAGCCGAAGCCGGTCTTCATCTCGTGCGGGCCCAGGGCGCGCAGGCTCCAGTCGTTGATCTGCACGACGAGCCGTACGCAGTGCAACGCGGCTTCGGGCGACACCGCCATCGGCACCGGCCCGCAGACGACGCCGAACTCGCCTTCGAAGTCGATGCCGTCGGCTTCGCTGGGCAGCAGCACGTCGTCTTGCGGGCCCAGGAAATCGTCGCTGGCACCCTGGTACATCACCGGCACGGTGTCGAAGTGCGGGATCGGCGGCGTGTTGAATGCCTGCTCCATCAGCCGGCCGTGGTTGAGGAAGGCCGAGCCGTCCAGCCACTGCGGGGCGCGCGGCAGCGGTGCGGCGCAGGACTTGGGATCGAAGGGCTTCGCCTCGCCGCAACGACCGTCGTTCAAGACATCAGAGAGGCGCCGCAGGGCCGCTTCGCATTCGTCCCAATGTTGCAGGGCATGGATCAGACTGGGTGCGATCGCGCCAGCTTGCACGGCACGCTGCAGGTCGTTCGAGACGACGAGCAGGCGCCCATCCAGGCTGCCATCGCGCAGGGTGGCCAGTTTCATGGCAATTCCTTCGAGAGTGGGTTGTCCGCAGCTTGAAAATCACCTTCGCGGCGCATCGAAGCCGGAGCGGATCAGCGTGCCGCCAGCGCCTGCGCGATGGCCGGGTCGTAGCGGCCGTCGACCAGGACGAACAGCATGCGGCAGGGCCGGCCCGAGCGGTTGGCCCACGCATGGTTGGTGCCGCGCTGCACGACGACGCTGCCGGGCTTGAGTTGCACCTCGCTGTCGTCGAGCACCAGCGTCAGCTCGCCTTCGATGACGATGCCGTAGTCCAGCGATTCGGTGCGGTGCATCAGTGGGTGCGGCGAATCGGCCTTGACGGTCGAGGCCGCGACGTCGCCGATCTGCGTGAACGCTTCCTTCATCTTCCCGGCGCCATGGGTCATCAGGTCCGCGCTGTCCGGCGGGATGTCGACGAAGCGGATGCGCGTGCCCTGATTCGGCGGCGGCAGCATCAGCGGGCCGAGCGTGGGGTCTGCGCCGTTGTCGACAGGCACCGGCATCCCTGCAGTGCTCCAGACTTCGTGGAAGACGGTGCCGGGGATGGCGGCGATCTCGACCACCGTGGGCAGGGGCCCTTGGCTGGCGACGATGGCCTTGCCGTCGGCATCATGCCCTGTTACGACGCGGTGGATCGGGCGCGGGTTCATCGACGGTCTCCTGGTGGTGGTGGCGATCGCCGGTCGACGCGCTGCCCCCGCAACATGGCCCGCACCCTCATCGCCCGCTGTAGATCCGGCGGTGCTCGACCAGGCCGGTGCGCCGGGCATAGTCGGCGCGCGCCTTCAGCAGGTCGGCCAGCAACTCGGGGTGCTGCGTTGACAAGTCCTGCCGCTCGCCGCGATCGACGCTGAGGTCGAACAACTGCCAGGGCGTCTGCTCGCGCAGCACCGGGGTCGCGGCGTAGCTCGCGGTCTGGCTGGCTTTCCAGCGGCCTTTGACGACGTAGCTCGAACCCATGAGCTCGTCGGCCAGCACGTGATCGGCCGCGTGCACCGCCACGAAGGCATCGGGGCGTCGCAGTGCCTGCCAGAACGACACGCCCTCGATGGGGTGAACCACTCGTCCGCGGAAGCGGCTGCCGGGGTCGGCCACGCCGGCGGCCTCGAGCACCGTGGGCAGCATGTCGGTGACCTGCATGCGCGCGTGGCTCGTCGGCAGCGCCTGCCTTTGACCCGGCAGCTTGACGATCAGCGGCGCGGCCGTACCGCCTTCCGCACCCGTGAAACCCTTCACCAGCCTGAAAGGCGCGGCGCTGACTTCGGCCCAGCGCGGGCCGTAGGCAGCCACGGAACCGGGGTGTCCGAGCCTGTCCAGCCGGTCATCGACTGCGGTGCCGGGCACCGGCGGCGCAAACGCCGGGGCACCTTCGGCACCGTTGTCGGACATGAAGACGATCAGGGTGCGATCGTACTCACCGATTCGCTTGAGGTGCTCCACCAGCCGACCGACGTGACGATCCAGGTTGCTGACCATCGCGGCGTAGATCTCCATCAGCCGTGCCTCGCGTGCGCGTTCCGCGTCGGTCAGCTCGGCCCAGCGCCTGGGGCCCGTACCCCCCTCGCCCGGCCCGGCGACGCCCGGGTGCGGCTGCATGGTCTGCGGTATCAGACCCAGTTGCTTCATGCGCTCGATGCGCCGCAACCGGATCGTTTCGTAGCCGGCGTCGTAGCGGCCCTTCTGGGCTTCGATGTCGGCCACGGGGGCCTGCAGCGGCCAGTGCGGCGCGGTATAGGCCGCATAGGCGAAGAAGGGCTTTCCGCTGCCACGGTTGGCATCGATCCACGCGATCAGCTTGTCGGTGAAGGCGGCCGTGGAGAAGAAGTCCTTCGGCAACTGCGCGGCCGGAAAGACGCGGGCATCCTCGGCATAGGTGGTCAGATCCAGCGGTGTGGGTGGCGTGCTCGGCGCGAAGTGCGACCCGCCGCCATTGACCAGCGCAAACGAGCGCTCGAAGCCACGCGCATGGGGCAGCGCATCGGGCTTGACCCGGAAAGACGCCCGCACTTTCTCGTCCGGGGCGGCCACCTGGTAGGCCAGGTGCCATTTGCCCACCATCATCGTGTGGTAGCCGCCATCGCGCAGCAGTTCGGCCATCGACAGTGCGTCCGGGCTTAGGTGGCCTTGGTAGCCGGGTGGAATGCGGTCGAAGCCATAGCTGTTGGCGCCACCCCAGGGTGCGTTGATCGCCTGGTTCTGCGCGATATTCATGCCCACGACTTCGGCCATGTTGCCGATGCCGGCCAGGTGGTGGTCGGCGCCGGACATCAGCCTCGCTCGGGTGGGCGAGCACACCGCCGCCGTGTGGAAGTTGGTCAGGATGCGCCCGCTGGCCGCCAAGGCGTCGATGTGGGGGGTGGCGATCTCGCCACCCAAGGCCCCGAGGTCGGAATAGCCCAGGTCATCGGCGACGATCACCAGGATGTTCGGGCGCGCGGGTGCCGCGGGTGCCGCGGGTGCGGCCGTCTTCGCGATCTCGGGCGTGCCGCAGGCGCCGAACAGGACGCTGGCCGCGATGGCACCCAGCCATTGGATCGCTCGGATCGGCTTCATGCGTCCTCCAGGATGGCGACCGCGCGCGTCCAGCCTGCGGAAGCGCCGCGGATCTTGTGCGGGAAGCAGCTGATGGTGAAGCCGTGCGACGGCAGCGCCTCCAGGTTGTGCAGCTTCTCCAGGTGGCAGTAGCCGATGTCGCGCCCGGCCTTGTGGCCTTCCCAGATCAGCGCCTTGTTGCCGGTCTCGGCCACCTTCTTCGCGGTGTACGAGAACGGCGCGTCCCAGCTCCAGGCATCGGTGCCGGTGAGGCGCACGCCGCGCTCCAGCAGGTACATCGTGGCTTCGTAGCCCATGCCGCAGCCGGCGCCCACGTAGTCGTCGTGGCCGTAGCGCGAACCAGCGCGTGTATTGACGACCACGATGTCCAGCGGCTGCAGTTCCCAGCCGATGCGGTCGAGCTCGGCGGCCACGTCGGCCGCGCTGGCCACGTAGCCGTCGGGGAAGTGCCGGAAGTCCAGCTTCACGCCGCTCTGGAAGCACCATTCGAGCGGCACCTGGTCGATGGTGATCGACGGCCGCGCGCCGCCCAGCTTGGCGTCCTGCGTGGAATGGAAATGCCAGGGCGCGTCTAGGTGGGTGCCGTTGTGCGTGGTCAGCGTCACCCACTCGGCGGCGGCGGCCTCGCCGTCGGGATAGTCCTCGGGCTTCGTGCCGGGGAGCATGGCCATGAATTCGGGCAGCGTATCGGCGTGCTTCTGGTAGGTGATCCTGGGCGCCAGCGGCGGCGGGTCCGACAGCACGTCGTTCTCGAGGTAGATCGAGAGGTCGACGAAGCGAAGTTGCGGGCGCTGCGGGCGCGAACGGTGTTGCGGACGTTGGGGACTCATGCCAGGACCTCCGGCCGCGCTGCGGCCCTTGACGACGGTATGCGCGAAAAGCAGAACACGGCCACCGCGCCGATGGCCAGCGCGGCGGCGCCCAGGCTGCCGTAGCCCAGCGCCTTGACCAGCGTGCCGCCGAGAATGGGGCCGATGGCCGCGCCGATCATCAGCATGGCGGGCGTGGCCGCCATGGCGCGGCCGCTCAGGTCCAGCCGGGCGAGCAGGCCGAAGGCGAAGGTGTGGGTGAAGATCATCACCGCCGCGAAGACCGAGGCCGCCACCGCATAGGGTGCGAAGGCCGGCGAATTCATGATCACCGCCACCAGCAGCGCCTGCACCACCGGCCCGGTCATCATCACCGTGCGCGCCGGCCAGCGTTTCTCGAGCCACGCCGCCAGCGCGGCAGGAAACAGGTTGACGATGCCCAGCGCGATGAGCACGCCGGTGACCGCCGCCAGCCCGAAGCCGCGGTCGCTGCCCACGCGCTCCAGGAAGCTGAAGGCCATGGCCTGCACCAGACCCATGCAAGCGATGCCGACGATGCCGAACCACACGGCGCGCGGGATGCGCCCCGGCGGCGCGCCCGGCGATCGTGAGGCCTGCGCTGCAGCCGGCCTGTCGGCCACCGGGAAGGCCAGCGCCGCGACCAGCGCAGCGACGGCCATCACGCCGGCGAAGACCTGGAACAGGACCGGCCCGCCCAGGGCCGCCACGAGCGGCGGCGTGGCACCCAGAAAGACGATCGCGAAGACACCGAGCGCGATGCCCACCAGCGCGAACAGCCGGTGCGGCCGGGCACTGCGTGCGATGGTGCCGTGCGTCACGCTCAGCGCCGCGCCTGCGGCCACGCCGGACACGACATGCAGCGCACCCAGCATGCCGAACTCGGCGCTGGTCGACGCGAGGCCGAAGCCCAGCGCCGCGCCGCCGAAGCCCAGCGTGGCCACCAGGCGCCCGTGCAGGCGGTTGAAGCGTGGCGCCAGCGTCAGGCTCGCGAGCACCGCGCCGGCCAGGAACAGCGTCGCCAGCAGCCCGGCCTGCTGCGGGTCGAACCGGTAGTAGGCGATCAGCGTGCCCACCCACACCGGCAGCGCGACGAGGTCGACCATGCCGGCGCAATGCCCCACCATCAGCGCGATGTGGCCGCGAACCGAATCCGTGCGTGTCATGCGCGGCCTCGTCTCAGATGGCTTGCGCCAGCGCCATCAGCGACTCGCGCATGATGCGGGCGTGTTCTTCCTTGTCGCCGCCGGCGATCTCGATCTCGCCCAGGCGCGCCGAGTTCTGCACCACCATGCGGCAGCGTTCCCAGCGCCGTTGTTCGAAGGCGGCCAGTGCCGTCGCGACATCGGGCGTGCGGCCCAGTTCCTCGGCCAGAACCAGCGCGTCCTCGATGCCGATGCAGGCCCCCGAAGCCAGGTGCGGCGTGGTGGCGTGCACGGTATCGCCGATGAGCACCACGCGGCCGCGCGACCAGGGGCGCGGCATCAGCAGGCCCTCCAGCGGCCGGAAGACGATCTGCGAGTCGGACCCGATCTGCTCGCGGATCGCGCGCAGCGTCGGCGCCGGAAAGTCGTCGAGCAGCGCGCGCAGGTGCGACGCGAAAGTCGCCGGGTCCACATGCTCGTTGCTCGGCCGCGGTTCGGTGACGAAGAGGTACATCTCGGTCTTCGACACCGGATTCACGCCGGGTTTGACGCGCGGCCCCATCCACATCGTCGCGGTCTGGATTTCCGGCGGCCGCGGCAGCACCGCGCGCCACACCGCCTGGCCGCTGTAGCGCGGCCGGGGTGCGCCGGGGAACAGTGCTTCGCGCACCTTGGAGTACAGCCCATCGGCACCGATCACGAGCGCGTAGCGCCGGCGCTGGCCGTCGGTGAAGCTCACCTCCACGCCTTCGGCGTCTTGCTCGATGGCGGTGAAGGTGCAGCCCAGCCGCACCTCGGCGCCCGCGGCCAGGGTGGTGTCGGCCAGGATGCGCGCCAGCACCGGCCGCATGATGGCGCCGCCGCCGGGCACGTCGGGGCCGGCGATGCGCGGCGTCGGCAACTCGGCCACCTTGGCGCCGTGCGGCGCGCAGATGTGCACGCCGTCGCTGGCGCTGCCCTGCTGCAGGAAGGCATCGAGGATGCCCAGAGTGCGAAAGGCGCGCAGCGTCGCGCCGCCCAGGCTGATGCCGGCGCCGTAGCTGCGCCAGCCGGGGTCGATTTCGACCAGATCGACGTCGGCGCCCTGCCGGCGCAGCTGGATGGCCGCGGACATGCCGGAAAAGCCGCCGCCGATGACGAGGATGCGGGGTGCTGCCGTGGTCATGCGCAAGTCTCCTGGAATGTGTCGGCAAGGTGGACCTCGCCGTTGTCGTGCACGATCAGCGGCACCGGCGTCAGGGCCTCACCCAGGCAAGGCCCCAGCGTGCAGCGGCCGCTGGTCATCTCGAACAACGCGCCATGGGCGCTGCAGACGATGCGGTCGCCCGCCGCATTGAGATAGGCGTCCTTGCGCCAGGCCATCGGTGTGCCGTGGTGCGGGCAGGCATCGGCATAGGCGAACAGCCGCTCGCCTTGGCGCACCACCAGTAGCGTGTCCTGCCCGGTGTTTTGCGGGTCGAAACCCCGCGCCGCCCCTTCGGCCAGGTCGTTCAGACGGCACAGTCGCACGGCCATGACCTCAGCGCGACGGGCCAGCCGGCGGCGGGCCCGACGGCGCCCACTTCTCGCGGTACTGGAACAGGAACAGCTGGGACGCATCAGCGCCCATCGGCGCATCGCGCGGCGCCCAGCTGTCGTCGTGCAGGTCCATGTCGGCGTCGTATTCGACGTGGCAGCCCAGGGGCGAGTTGAAATACCAGAACCAGTTGCTGCCGAACTTGTGCCGGCCCGGGCCCCAGAAGCTCTGGTAGCCCTTCTCGACGAAACGCGTGCCGGCCAGCAGCACCTCGGTGGGCCCGCCCATGTGGAAGGTGAAGTGCTCGCAGCCCTTCATGAACGGTGGCGTCTGGATCATGAAGAGGGTGTGATGGTCCATCGTCCCGGCCGGGCGCAGGAAAGGCCCGACGCCGGTGAAGCGGTCGGTGCAGACAAAACCCAGCCGGGCGTAGAAGGCCTCGGCCTTGGCCGCGTCGGGCACGAAATAGACCACGTGCGAAAGCGAGCGCGGCCGCGCCGGCATGTCGGGCCACAGACCCAGCGCATTCGGCTCGCGCTGCGGCTCGGCACCGGGTGCATTGACGCGTTCGCCCGGCAGCAACAGCGGCCGCCGCACGCTGACCTGGAAGGCGAGCGCGAAGCCCATGTCGTCGGCGCAGCGCACGACCCCGTCGCGGCGCGTGACCTCGCGGTCGCGCTTCAGTTCGGCCTCGATGGCGTCGAGCGTGTCGGTATCGGCCACGCCGTAGACGGTCTCGCGCAGCAGGCTGGCGGTGCCCAGGCCGGGCGGCAGCGCCGGGTCGTCGGCTTGGCGGATGACGACCGCGGTGCCGTCCAGCGCCTCGAAGCGGCCGTTGCCGGCGTCGTGCAGGCCGTAGTCGATGAGGTACTGGCGGCAGGCCACCAAGTCGTCGACGCCGAAGACCAGTGCGTCGGGTCCGATGATGTTCATGTTCTCAATCCTCCTTGGGTTTCATTTCGCGGTGTGGCCACCCAGGGTCTCGGCGACCCAGTCGGCGATGTAGTGGCCGGCGTTGATGCTGTTGTCGAAGCTGGCGTGCTGCACGCCGCCCTCACGCTCGGTGAAGACCTTCAGCTCGCGCTTGGGGCTGTGGATCAGCTGTTCGTAGGTGCGCTGCGCCCACTTCAGCGGGATCTGCGAGTCCCGCTCGCCGTGCGTCACCAGGAACGGGACGCGGATCTTCTCGACGACACCGTCCAGGTGCACGTTCTCGGCGATGCGCATGAAGTCTTCGATGTCCCTGGCGCCCCAGACCCAGCACACATGGGCCCAGTAGTGCGGCACCGGGAAATCGCCTTCCTTTTCCAGGCGGCGCTTCTGCACGTCGCGCCAGTTGTGGTTGGCCCCCCAGCAGACGCCGGCGGCGAAGCGCGGCTCGAAAGCCACCGCGCGCGGGCAGTAGTAGCCGCCGAGCGAGACGCCCTCCATGCCGATGCGCGCCGGGTCCACGTCGGCGCGCATCTCCAGCCAGTCGACGACGCGGCTGGCCCAGTGTTCGCTGTCGAAACGGGCGGTCATGCCGTGCAGGCGCAGCGCCTCGCCGGTGCCGGGCTGGTCGACGACCAGCGACGACACGCCGCGCCGCGCCAGCCAGGCCGGCAGGCCGACCAGGTGTTTCATTTCCTTGGTCGAGTCCAGGCCGTTCACCTGCACCAGCAGCGGTGCGCGCTGCCCGCTCTCCAGGCCTTCGGCCGGCAGGTACAAGGCCGAGAGATGCTGGCCTTCGTAGGGGATCTCCACCCGCTGCACGGCGTCGCCCAGCAGGCTTGAACCTTCCAGGAACAGCGCCAGCTCACGTTCATACAGCGCGCGCCGGCCCGGGCTGTCGTGCGCCTGCAGGCGCTCGGCGGTGATCAGGTAGCTGCTGGCGCGGCGCAGTTTCTCGCCGGCGGAAAGGCCACGGCCGCGCGCCTGGTCTTCTTCGGCCAGCGCACACAACTGGTCGGCCATGCGGACCCAGGTCTCGCGAAAGGCCCGCGTGCCGGCGGCATCGGGCGCCTTGGCAGCGTCCTGCAGCGGCGCGCACATGGCCTCGATCTCGCCGATGCGTGCGCCCATCTCGATCGCCAGGTCGACCGAGAGGTTCCAGACGTAGTTGGTGGGGAAATATCTGAACATGGTGGAGTGCAATTCACTGTGGGGCGGCGGCTGCCGCCAGGTTCATCAGCCGCGTGAAGACGCGGTCGAAGGACTGTTCCGCTTCGATGTCGAAACGCGGATCGGCGTGACTCTCGAAGGCGCTGGCCACGTCGGCCCAGTCCTGCGGCAGCAGGTGGCGGCTGGCCAGCGGCAGCAGCAGCTTCTCCTCGGTGGCCATGTGCCGCCATTGCGACTCGGTGAAGGTCTGCAGCGCCTGTTCGAAGGCTTCACGGCCCCGGGCTTCACCCGCCTCGTAGGCCTCGAGCGCCCGGCGCAGTTCAGCGAAAGCCTGCGTGCCGCCGCGGTGCTCGGCCTCCAGGCCTTCGATGACCGCGACGCTGTCGGGCGCGCGTTGTCGCAGCCAGCGGAACAGCGTCTGCTCTTCCTTCGGGTGATGCAGCCGCTCCGGGTAGGCCTGGATATAGAACAGCGCGGCGCGCATCAGCCGCGCATCGGACGGCGTGCGCCCGGGGCTGTCGTGAAGCGCCTGCTGCACGGCACGCAGCACCGCCGCCAGCGAGCGGTGCTCGTCGCGTATGGCTCGCAGCGCACGCTGCTCGTCGCCGCGATCGGCCTGGCTCTCGACGCTGCACACCAGCACCGGCAGCGCCGAGCGTTCGATCACCCGCGCCGTGACCGACCCCGCCAGGCGGCCGCGCCAGCCGCGGCGGCCATGGCTGGCCATGAAGACCAGGTCGCAGCCCTGGCCTGACGCGGCTTCGACGATGGCCTCGTGCGGCCGGTCGCTGACCACGATCAGCGTCTCGCAGGCCACCTGGGCCGCAGCCGCCGCCGCGGCGGCGCGCGCCAACCAGGCGCGCGCATTGCCGGCCGCGGCGTCGGCGAAGGCCGCCGGTGCCATGGCCTGCAGCAGCGAGCCGTCGCCGGTTGCGCCGTAGTCGGCCTGGGCGTGGAAGAAGGTGATGCGCGCCGCGGCGTCGCGCGCAAAGTCCACCGCCTGCTCGACCACGGGCGTGGTCAGCGGCGTGCCGTCGATCGGGACCAGCAGGTGCTTGTACATCTTCGGGTCCTCCTCAGGCGCGGGTGGCCACGGCGCCGAAGGCTTCGGCCTCGACGCGGCTGACGGGGGCCGGCTTCAGCAGGAAGTGCGCCAGCGCCGGCAGCAGCACCAGCGCGCCGAGCATGTTCCACAGGAACATGAAGGCCAGCAGCAGCCCCATGTCGGCCTGGAACTTGATCGGGCTGGCGACCCAGGTGACGACGCCGATGCCCAGCGTCACGCCGGTCAGCATCACCACCTTGCCGGTGAAGAGCAGCGCGCGGTAATAGGCTTCCGACAGGCTGCTGCCGGCGCGCAACTGCGCCAGCGTCACCGACAGGATGTACAGCGCATAGTCCACGCCGATGCCCACGCCCAGCGCGATGACCGGCAACGTGGCCACCTTCACACCCATGCCCCGGCCGACCATCAGCGCCTCGGCCAGGATCGAGGTCAGCACCAGCGGCAGCACCGCCACCACCACCGCGCGCCAGGAGCGGAAGGTGACGAAGCACAGCAGCACGACGGCGGCGTAGACCATCACGAGCATGGTCCGCCAGGCGTCCTTGACGACGATATTGGTCGCCGCCTCGATGCCGGCCGATCCGGCGGCGAGCAGGAACTTTGCGTCGGCGCTGTCGTTGACCCTGGCGAAGGCCTCGATGTGGTCGACCACGCGCGTCAGCGTGTCGGCCTTGTGGTCGCGCAGGTAGACGTAGACCGTGAGCAGGCTGCAGGCGTCGTTGTAGAGCCCGCGCGGCGCGCCGGCGGTCACGGTATTGAGCATGTCCTGGTTGGGCAGGAACTCGTACCAGCGCGGGTTGCCCTCGTTCAGGCCCGCGAGCACGCGGCGGTTCAGCAGCGCCAGCGTGTGGGTCGTCTCCACGCCGTCGATCTGGCGCAGCTCCCACTCCAGCGCGTCGACCTTGTTCAGCGTCTCGTACCTGGAGCACGCGCCCTCGGGCGTCGTTACCATCACCGCCAGCACGTCGCTGCTGGCGCCGTAGGCGGCATTCATGAAGGCCACGTCGCGGTTGTAGCGGCTGTCGGCGCGCAGCTCGGGGGCGCCGGGGTCGAGGTCGCCGATCTTCAGCTGCGTGCTCGCCGCGAATCCGCCGACGCCCATGACGGCCGCTGCGAACACCGCGATGCTGGCCCAGCGGCGCTGCGTGAAGCGGTCGAGGAAGGCCCACAGCGCATGTTTGTCCGCGCCCGCAGCGTCGGCCTGCTCGGCACCCAGGCTGCGCTCGGCGGCACGCGCGCTGACGCCGGTGTAGCTGAGCAGGATGGGCAGCAGGATCAGGTTGGTGAAGATCAGCACCGCGACGCCGATCGACGCCGCGATGGCCAGTTCGCGGATGACCTGGATGTCGATGACGAGCAGCACCGCGAAGCCCACCGCGTCGGCCAGCAGCGCGGTCAGCCCGGCCAGGAACAGGCGGCGGAAGGTGAAGCGAGCAGCCACCAGCTTGTGAGTGCCGCGGCCCACGTCCTGCATGATGCCGTTCATCTTCTGCGCGCCATGGCTCATGCCGATCGCAAACACGAGAAAGGGCACCAGGATCGAATACGGGTCGAGCGCAAAGCCCAGCGTGGGCAGCAGCCCGAGCTGCCAGACCACGGCCACCAGCGAAGCCAGCACCACCAGCGCGGTGGAGCGCAGGCAGCGCGTGTACCAGAACAGCATCGCGGTGGCGATGGCCACGGCCAGCGCGAAGAACAGCAGCACGGCGCGAACGCCGTCGATCAGGTCGCCGACGATCTTGGCGAAGCCGGTGATGTGCAACTGCACGCCTTCGGCTTCATATTTGGTGCGCAGCGCCTCGAGCCGCTGCGACAGCTGCGCATAGTCGAGCGCTCGGCCTTCGGCGTCCTTGGCCAGCAAGGGCAGGAAGATCACCGTCGAACGCGCGTCGCGCGCCACCAGCTGGCCGATCTCGCCGGAGCGGGCGATATTCGCCGCCAGGCGCTGCAGGCTGGCCGGCGAGCCGTCGTAGCCGTCGGGGATGACAGGGCCGCCTTCCAGGCCTTCCTCGGTGACCCCGACCCAGCGTGTCGCCGGCGTCCACAGCGACTTCATGCGCCCGCGGTCGACGCCCGGCAGCAGGAAAACCTCGTCCGAGAGGCGCCGCAGCGTGTCGAGGTACTTGGCGTCGTAGAGGCTGCCTTCGGGTCGCGCCACCGCGATGCGCACCACATTGCCCAGGCCGCTCAGCTCGCTCTGGTGGGTCAGGAAATTGGCGATGTAGGGGTGGCCGGTGGGAATGGTCTTCTCGAAACTGGCGTTGAGCTGCAGCCGCGTCGCCTGCCAGCCCAGCAGCAGCGTCACCACCGCGCACAGCACGATCACCAGCAGGCGGTGGTTGAAGAGTGCACGTTCGACCAGCGACCCCGAGCGCGGGTCGAATTGCGCCAGCGAGACGCCTTGCGTCGGCGTGGCGAGGGTCGGTGCGCTCATCGTGTGGCCTCCGGCTTGGCCGCCGCGGTGGCCAGCGGCAGCGCGCCGGCAATGCCGAAGCTGAGCACGGCGCCGTCGGGCCCCGCCAGCAGCGCCGCGGGCATGGGCAGGGGCGCAGCGGCGTTGAGCGGAACGAGCTGGTCACCCTGCAGGCGCAGCACCACGCCGGCCTGGGTGGCGAGCAGCGGGCGGCCGTCGGCCGGCACCGCGATGGCGTTCACCGAGGCCGGCACCGGCGAATTGATCTGCGCCCACTGCGTGCCGCCGTCCGCCGAACGCCAGACATTGCCGCGCAGCCCGGCCAGCAGCATGGCGCCGTCGGCCAGCAGCTCACCGGCAAACCAGCTGCCCTTGTAGGGCGAGGCGAGCGGCCTGAAACTGGCCCCGCTGTCGTCGGACCGCGCCAGCAGCCCTTCTTCGCCGGCCAGCAGCAGCGTTTCGCCGGCACGGCGTGCCACGTACCAGTGCAGCGCCTTCGGATTCGGCAGCCGTGCCATCCAGGGCGTCCAGGTCGCGCCGGCGTCGTCGGTGCGGAAGGCCAGGCCGTAGGCACCGACGACCAGCCAACGCTGCGCGTCCCAGATCAGCACGTCCAGGAAAGGCTTGTCGGGGCCGTCGGCCACCAGGCGCTCGGCCTCGCGCTGTTCGTCGGCCGTGCGTGCCGCGGCCGCGGCCATCTGGGCGGCGCGGCGGCCGTCGAGCCGCAGCGTCCAGCGGGCACCGCCGTCGGTGCTGCTCAGCACGGTGCCGCCGTGACCGACCGCGACGCCGTTCTTCGCATCGGCAAAACGCACCATGGTCAGCGTGACGCTGACCGGGCTCGGCGCCTGGCGCCAGTGCGCGCCGCGGTCGTCGCTGAGCGCAATCACGCCGCGTTCGCCAACGGCCACGATGCGTTCGCCGGCCTGCGCCGCAGCCAGCAGCACGGCACGGCCGGGCTCGCGCACGGCCAGAGCCGGGCGCTGCAGCGCCTCGGTCACCGGCGCGGCATGGCCGGCCACGCACGCGGCCAGGCCGAACAGCATGCCGAAGGCTCGCGGCATCACGGCCTCAGCGCACGCCTTGCGCGGCCAGCCCGTCGCCGGTGAAGGTCTCGGTCGGCCAGCGCTTGCTGGGGCGGTGGTGGAAGGACTTGTCGTTGAGCACGTTGGCCACGTAGGCCTGGCCCGACAGCAGGTCGTAGAAGCCGAAGGTCTGCTGCACCGTGCCGGGGAAGTCGGGCATCACGTAGTTGAAGACCCACAGCGTCTTCCAGAGCTGGCCGTTGGCGTCCCAGCGGTCGCCGAGAACGGCCAGCCAGGTGTCCTCGTCCAGGTAATAGATGCTCTTCGGTGCCTGGTGGCGCTGGCCGGCGGCCAGGCTGGCCTCGACCACCCACACGCGGTGCAGCTCCCAGCGCACGTGGTCGGGGTTGAGGTGCTGGCCCTTGATGATCTCGGCGTCGCGGGCCTGCAGGAAGCGGTTCTGGTTGTAGGGCACGAGCAGTTCCTTCTTGCCCACCAGCTTCCAGTCGAAGCGGTCGGTGCGGCCCGAGAAGACGCTCAGTTCGTCGAAGGACATCAGCCCGGCCGTGGCCGGCGTCGGCGTGTCGCAGCAGGCGTTGGGCAGCTTGCGCACGCGGCGCTGGCCGGTCAGGTAGACATAGGACTGCGACTTTTCCTCGTCGACATGCTGGCGGCCGACGATCATCTCGCCGGCACGGATGGGCGGCCCGACATTCAGCAGGTTGACCTCCCAGTGCACGCCCTCGAAGCTGTCGACCGAGCCGTCGTCGAAGTAATACGGCATGCGCTGGCGGATGCGGCCGTCGGTGGTGAGCACCACCTGGCCGTTGGCGGTGATCTGGTACTGGTTGAAGTCGGCCTCCCAGGCAGAGCCGCGCCAGGACAGCTTGTGGTTCCAGATCGCCTCGAGACCGCTCTTCGGGATAGGGAACGGAGTGCCGCCATAGGCGCCGACCAGCTTGTGGCCGTCGAGCTTGGCGCGCAGCGCATTCTTCGCCGTGTTGTCGTACACCCACTGCGGCGCCACGGCGGTGCGGCGCGTCGGGTAGACGTCGAGCCGGAAGCTATCCGGGTATTTCTTCAACAGTGCCTTGACGCCGTCGCTGAGCTTGCCGGCGTGCTGGTCCACGTTCTTCGCCGTCACCGAATACAGCGGCTTGTCGTCCTTGAACGGGTCGCCGCGACGTCCACCCGGCTTGTCGCCGGGGATCGGCGTGCTGTAGCCGCCGGTCCAGGCGGGGATGCTGCCGTCCTTGTTGCCGGCCTTCTCGGCGCCGAAGGGCGTGAGCTCGGTCTTCAGCTTGGCGGCCTCTTCGGGCGTGACGGCGGCGTGTGCCGAAGCCATGCCGAGCAGCGCGGCCAGCAAGGCCGCGGCGGTGCGATGGAGTCTGGGATGCATGCTTCTTGTCTCCTGGATCAGAAGGTGGTGCGCAGCGACAGCGTCAGGGTGTCGCGGTCCTTGAGCGCCTGCTTGAACTGCGCGTTGCTGGCGTTGTCCAGCGTCGGCCCCTCGTCGCCGAGGTAGGTCACGTAGTTCAGGGTGGCGACCCAGCGGCCGAGGTACAGCGCCGACAGGCCGACGTTGACGTCGCCGCCCTTGTCGACGCCGAAGGCCGGCCCCACCGCCGACGACTTGCCCCAGGCGTAGCCCAGCCCGACGCTGGGCGTGAGGTCCAGCCCCGGCAGCGCCTGGCGGTAGCTGGGCGCATAGACCATGCGCAACGCCGTTGCCGACTTGTCGGCGTTCGGGTTCAGCATCTTTTCGTTGGCCGTGACCTTGACGCGGGTATTCCAGGCGATCTCGCCGATGAAGCTGGCCTCGCGCGAGAGGAAGCTCGGCCCCAGGCTGGCCAGCCACGAGAACTGCGCATGCGCCGTCTCGCCGACCGCGTAGCCCGGGTTGTCGTTGTTGTCGTAGGTCACGCCGACCCCGATGGCCGGAATGATGGCCTGGCCGGAACTGGCCAGCGGTGTGTCCCAGCGGTACGAAACTTCGCCAGCCAGGCTCCACTCGTCGATACTCTTCGCGAAGCTGGCGCCGAACGCGGTGATGCCCTCGTGGTAGACCCAGCGGTAACTGTCGGCCTTCAATGCCGGCGGAAAGCCCGACAAGGTCGTCCAGTTGTTGCTGGGTCCGGTGGCGTGGTAGCGGATGGCGTAGAAGCCGATGTCGGTTTCGATGGCGGCCACGTTCCAGCGCAGTTGCACGCCGCCCTGCCCCGTGTCCTTGGCTTCCAGATCGGGCTGGCGCAGGAAGGTGCCGGTCGGGCCGGCATTGATGCGCTCGGCGCCCGGGCCCAAGGCGTCGCTGCTCGACAGGTAGGCGCCAGACGGCATCAGCCGGGTCTTCTCCCACTCGTAGCCGAGATAGGCGCCCAGCGTCACCGCGTCGCTGAGCTGCAGCGTGCCCGAGAGCTTGCCGATCGGGCGCGCCACCTCCTTGAATTGCGCATTGGGCACCGACAACAGCTTGACCAGGTCCAGCGGCGCCTGGCCGCCGGCGATGCCGTTGCTGCCGAAGAACAGGCTCTCGCCCCACAGCAGCGTGTGCCGGCCGAGGCGCGCCGACAGCACCTGGCCGCCGAGGTCGAAACGGCCGTAGACGAAGGCGTCCAGAACTTCGGCGTCGCGGCCCATGACCTGGCGCGTGTCGTCGGGAAACTCCGACGCCGGGCTGTGATTCGAGGTCAGCGTGGTGTTGCTGGTGGGGCGGTTGTAGACCACGTCGTACCAGGCCGCGGCGCTGAGGCGGGCGCCCAGGTTGCGCCACGACAGGTCGGCTTCGCTGAACAGGTCGAAGCGGCTGGAGACCAGGCCCTTGTCGAAATTGTTGTTGCCGTCGTCCTGGTTGATATTGTTCGGCCCGACCACGCCCGTGGGGCCGAACTTCGTCTGCGACAGGCCTGGCGAGCGGTCATCGAGGCGGAAGCCGGCGCTGTACTTGACCGTGTTGTCCCAGCGCAGCGTCAGCTCGGGATTGCCGGTATCGATCTCGAAGGCCTGGGCGCTGCAGGCCGCCATCGCGGCCAGCGCCAGGACGGCCGGACGGGGACCGCGTGGGATGCTCGGGTTGTGTTTCATGGGTCTCCTCTCGTGGTGATCGGTGGGTGCGCTTGGCAGGGGTCGTCAGGCCGGCCGCGCCACCAGCTGGGCGAGTTGCGCCGCCAAGGCCGGCAGATCGGTTGCGGCCTCGGGACGCAGATCCCACCTGGCCGCCTGGGTGGCGACGGCATGGACCTGCCGCGCACGCTCGCCGCGGCGTGCCATGAAGGCCTGCAGCAACTCGTCGCGCGAAAGCTGCAGGCGAAGCAGGTCGCCCAGGACGACGGCGTCCTCGACGGCTTGCGCTGCGGCTTGTCCGAAATGCGGCGGCAGCACATGCGCGCTGTGGCCGATGCGCAAAACACCTTGCTCGTGCCAGGGCCCTTCGAGCAGGCCGCTGCGCACCGGGCGCACCAGCGAAGGCGTACCGTCCTTCCACAGCGCACCCAGCGACTGCAGCAGCCGGCCCTGGCCGGCCAGGGTCGCTCGCATCGCCGCCGCCGTGGACGAAGCGCCCAGGGGTTGCAGTACCGCGATGCCGGCACGGCGCGCATCCACCGGCACCACCATGGCCTTGGTCGAACCGGTGCCCAGCAGCCACAGGGTTCGCTCCAGCATCGGCGGGCGCGGCAGCAGCGCATGGCACCACTGCTGCGGCAGTTCATCGAGCGCCATCGGGCGCGCGGGCCACGAAGCCAGCGCCGGCAGCCGGGAGCCGCTGGCCACCAGCGCCAGGTCGACGCCGTGTCGTTGGCCGTCGGCGGTGACGATGGCTTCGCCCGCGGCCACATCCGTCACCGCGCAGCCCACGTGCAGCCGCGCGCCGTGCGCCACGGCGGCATCACGCAGCAGGCCGAGCAGGTCGCCGTAGACCATGCCCAGGCAGGCGGGAAACGGCGCACCGGAAAGTCGCGGTGTGGCGATCTCGTGCAGCAGGCGGCCGTCGCCGTCGAGCACAGCCAGGCCGTGGTACGGGAAGCCGCGGCGCACG
>Ga0138256_10001051_pt1 | contig 29710 bp, 27 predicted proteins | sample KNB2016incub_MG_FD_105486 | JGI IMG/M metagenome (GOLD analysis project Ga0138256, IMG submission 105486) | Active sludge microbial communities from wastewater in Klosterneuburg, Austria - KNB2014incub_MG | ecosystem: Engineered > WWTP > Activated sludge > Unclassified | place: Austria... | reverse complement strand
GGGATGGCAGTTTAGTCAAAAAGTATCTGGCAGGGCTTCTAAAACTATTCTTGATGCTGCCACAAAATCCAGGTTAGATATCGATTCATACAATTTGAAATATGCTGCCCAAATTAAAAATAAAAAAGGATTAACAGACGCGGCAACACAACCTCAATTAAATGATAAGACCTGGCGCATGATGAAAAAGGAAAGTGTTGATAAGCCGATAGATTCGCTGGAAGATAAAAAAGCAGGCTTTTATGATGCTGAAGGTAATGAGGTTGCTTCACAAGGATGATAAAGGAAATTCTTCTTCAATTAACCTCTTTCCCGATTCTAAAGAACTGTCTCATCCTGAAACAGGTTGTCTAAAAAAACAACCAAAATTGGGCATCAACAACAATGTATTATTAACGGGTATCGGAAACTTGCGGCCAAATATGGAATTAGCAGAACAGCTACTAACAAATGGGTAATAATTCACCATGGAATACATAACCTGCCACCTGCCCAAAAACAACAGAAGTATTATTTTTCAGGCTCTCACATTGTCGCATTTACACTGCAATAGCGTAATCTTTGTTAACTGGATCTGCCTGCCCGGCTGAGTCGTTCAGGCGGGTATAATAGCAAAACCAGGCATGAATAAATTATTAAAAGGAAGAAATAATATGAGAAAGATAATTGTTCTGTCAATGATTACATTAGATGGCGTAATGCAGGTGCCCGGTGGACCTGAGGAAGATATATCAGGCGGTTTTAAATATGGCGGTTGGGTGGCGCCTTATGCTGACGAAGTTTATGATAAGGTTGTGCAAAAAGAGCTGAAACGTACAGATTATCTTTTGGGCAGAAAAACATTTGAGATTTGGGCCGGTTTCTGGCCTGAACATGGAGACTTTTGGCCGGGTATTAATGAAGGCACAAAATACGTTTTTTCAAAAAATATGAAAAAGTCGGATCCGATGATTACCGGGTGGAAAAACTCAGTAGTAATAAAAAAGCTGGCAGATATCAAAAAGCTCAAAAAATCAAAAGGCCTTGATGTTCAGGTTTGGGGTAGCGGTGAACTCGTTCAGCTGCTGCTCAAGAATGACCTTGCAGATGAACTCAGACTCAAAATTCACCCCTTGACTTTAGGTAAGGGAAAAAAGCTTTTTGTCGATGGAACCATTCCGGCAGCATTTACATTAATAGAGAGTATTGTTACACCAGGTGGCGTTATTATTGCCAGTTACGAGCGTGCTGGAAAAGTCAAGACAGGTACTATTGGAGCTTAAGAAGAAAAAATAATTGTTTCACCAGGGAGGAGATGGAGGCCGGATTGACTTTGTTTGTACAATGGCCATTTTGAATGTGCCGGGTGTTTTTCAGCAGTTTAATTTCCGGTTATACCCTTCCCCGGATTTATTCCCTATCTTTTCCGCATGTTTAAACGCAGTATCAGCAAATGGGAGATGGTGCTCCTCTTCATCAATGGTGTTATTGGCGCAGGTATTTTTGGATTACCATCAAAAGTTTTTAAGGAGATCGGCATATATAGCATTGCTGCCCTGCTGGTTTGTGCTGTTGCCGTTTTCATTATTATTTTATGTTTTGCCGAAGTAAGCAGCCGTTTTGATAAGACAGGCGGGCCATATCTTTATGCCTGGTCGTCATTGGGGCCTTTACCTGGTTTTGTAACCGGCTGGTTACTGTTACTTACCCGGTTTATTACGTATGCCGCATTGGTTAATTTATTGGTTACCTACCTTTCATTTTTTTCGGAATGGTTTGCACAGCCAGTACCACGCATTCTTACTATCAGCGGTGTTACCCTGGCGCTGGCTTTCATCAATCATATTGGCGTAAAAGACACAACCCGGGTAAATAATTTTTTAACTGTCGCAAAACTACTGCCCCAGTTCCTGTTTATCGGGGTTGGTTTGTTTTTTATTGCCCCTGCTAATTTCGAAATAAAAGAAACGCCGGGCTTTGGTTCTTTCTCATCAACGGTTCTCCTGCTCGTCTTTGCCTTCGGCGGGTTTGAATCGGTGCTCGTTAATTCCGGCGAAGTAAAAAACCCAAAGAAAAATTTACCGTTTGCATTACTGCTGGCTACAAGCTGTATAATTATTATTTATGTGCTGATACAAATTGTAAGTATTGGCACTTTACCCGGCCTGTCATCTTCCAATAAACCACTGGCCGATGCTGCCGGTTTATTCATGGGTAAAACAGGTTCAACCATCATCGCTATCGGCGCCCTGTTTTCCATCACCGGCACATTAAATGCGATCATGCTGGTTGGCAGCAGGCTGCCTTATGCATTCAGCGAAGAAAAGCAGTTTCCCAAAGCCTTTTCATTCATTCATCCCAGGTACAAAACACCTACATTTTCTTTATTGTTGTTTACCGGCATAACGTTGATCGTTTCTGTAACAAACAGTTTTATTTATGCTGCCACCATCAGTGCCATTACCCGTGTAATGATCTACGGCATTGTTTGTTTTGCTTTGATCAGGCTTCGCAAAAAAGATATTTCGAAAACGGGCTATTTCAGGGTCCCATATGGAAACAGTATTGCCATCGCCGGTATCGGGCTAAGTTTTTGGTTACTCAGCAGCTCAAAACTTACCGAACTGAGAGATGTTGTAATTGCCATAGCAGTTGGTTTGTTTATTTATATATTTACATCGTTTCAAAAAAAGAGGAAGCCTGTGTGATCTTAACTGAATCATAACCGAATTTCTGTTTTCAGTTGCGCCTCTTGTACTTATGTTAAATTTTATATAATTTCCCGGATCTTATTTTTCTTCTTTATGAAACAAATATTTCTTTTGGCAACCAGTTTTTTTACGGCAATTTTCAGCTGTTTTTCACAAAACGAAAATAACCAGGTGATTTCATTTGACGGATTTTATATAGCCAAGACCGGCAATATACCCGCCGCTAAACTTGACATATACACCTATCTTAGATTTTATAAGGATGGTACTGTTTATTTGCAACCGGTTTCGTCTAATGACCCACAGACTATAGCTGCATGGTTTGGACGTTATAAGAAATTTTCACAAAAAGGCAGTTACCAGGTTACCGGGTCAGCCATTTCTATAGAGCTTAACAATAAAGATTCAAAAGATTTTCAATTGGAAGGACTGCAGGAAACAATTTATAAAGGCACTGTTAAAACAGGTAACCGGTTATGCCTGGTAAGAGATGCAGAAGCAAAGGAAAACTGCTTTACGTTTTCTAAAGTGCTCGACAGCACAAAACTAAAATATGCTCCTTATAAACCAGAGATAAAATTACCCGGCGAGTGGAAAGTAAAACAGATCTTAAAAACCAATGGCCAGGTATATTTTATTAACGACGATTCAACCATAATTGCAATTGCAGTTTTCCAGGCAGCAAAGCTGCCCGGTTATAAAGAAACACAGACAGCGTTTGAAACAGCTTACACATATTATGAATGGGATTCAAAATACATGCAGGAAGAACAGAAAATGGAAGTAAAAAAAATTACAGAAAATAAGGATAAAGCATTTGTATTCTGGAATGCGAAAGACCCTTACAATGATAATTATCATTTGTTTGCAAGACACAAAGACCTGCTGTATAACATCATGATCTTTGACAGATTAATGCCCGTAGAAAAGCAGCTCAAATACCTGGAACTGCTGTATGACTTAAACAAAGAATAACCACACACAAAATTTAAAATGAATAAATTCAGTTTTCTGGCAGCACTGCTCTTTGGGGTACTATCCTTTTATTCGGCAAATCTGTCTGCACAAAAGCACAACGCTTATAAATTCATAGAGCCAAACATTTCGGTTTCATATGACAGCAACTATTTTAAAATAGAGAAACGATATTCAAACACTTATTATGAAACAGAGGCGTATGATTTTTTCTCTTCTTTTGACACTACAAAAAAAACAACCATTTATATTAAAGCAGGTCACCCAATAGAATATCCTCCCAGGCGGGTAAGTGACGGTTTAATACTGAAAGGACTGGATGAAATTAAAAGAACTCAGAAAAAATCTTTTACCATAAAAAATATTGACCAGCATGTCAGGGATATAAATGGCTTTTCATGTGTTGGTATCATCGGTTATGACAAAAAAAATAATGAATACGCTACTATTATCAGTTGCTATCATTTCTCAGACAACGATAATACTGAAGTAAAGCTGATTTCTAACGGTAGTGACTTAGAAAATGAATATAAAACTCTTGTCAATTTCCTACGTGGTTTCAAATCATACCCGATTAAGGAAATAGAAGCAGAAGAAAATACAATTAAGAATAAATATACAGTTTTGATAACTCCAGCAGAGGCAGTAATTGACAATTTTGAATATAGGCCAAAAACTTATTTAGGTATAGTTAGTATAAAAGAACCGTTAGAAAATAAAATTTCAGAAGTTAGGCTTACAGGTTCAGCGGGGCAGGAAATATTTGCGGCAAATGAAAATGGTGAGGTGCCCATACTTTCAAATGACAAAGAAAAAGGAACCATTACCAAGAAAGGGGAACTTATATTACTTAATTCGTTTGGCAAAAAAGTAAAATTACCATTTAGTTTTTCCTATATTAACAAAGGCCAATGGTAATGAAATACAAGCACGTTAAAACCAGTTCTTCTCCATGGCTTAGTTCTACCTTGCCGGGAGTATGAATAGTTGTGATGACTTAGAGTCTCCTGCCTAATCAGGCAACACCCTTACTTTAATATTCTTAAAATACACCTTACTACCAGGATCGTGGCCCTGTAATGCAAAGGTTCCTGAACTGAGTACACGGCCTTCCATTCCTTTTGGACGTTGTATATTTTCCGGTTCTGTATAATCCACCACCGTTTTATCATTGATCTTAATTACAAGATGCTTACCCTTTACCTGGATGTATTCCGTGAACCATTCATTATCTTTTACATATACTTCTTTTACATCCTGCACGGCATACAGGCTGCCCGTACGCCGCCAGTCGCTCTGGCTGTTATTTACCTGCACTTCGTAGCCTTTTTGCGGCCATGAGCTTTGTTGGTAAGTAGTATGAAAATAAATTCCGGAATTGGAACCGGGCCTGGTCATCACTTCTGCCTTAAATTCAAAGTTCTTAAACAAATGCTGCTGCACCGGGCCATCATAAAACAAATGAGCTACATTACCATTGGCTACAATGGCTCCATCCTGTATAGAAAATGTATTTGCATTGTCTCCCACTTTCCAGCCTTCCAGCGATTTACCATCGAATAAAGAGATCCATTGCTTTTTATTGGCGGGGTTTAATGAACTGAGCAAAACAAAAGCTGCGGCTGCTATGAATAATTTTTTCATCAGTGAAATTTTTTGAGGGTCTGACCTATTCTTAAACTGCAGCTGTTTATACCTGAGAGCTTTTCAAACATTTAAACCGTCACCTTCACACTATGCACAGCGGCTGCCATTTCTTTTATAAGATCGGGATCTTTTTCTATGGCATTACCCACCACAATCACATCGGCTCCGGCCTTACAGTTAAGGTAGGCTTTTTCGGGCTCAATAATACCGCCGCCAATGATCAAGGGCACTTCAATTACGTTGGAAACCTTACTGATCATGTCTTCTGAAATCGCACGCCTGGCCCCACTGCCGGCATCCATATAGATAAGTTTCATGCCCAGCATTTCACCGGCCATAGCCGTACACATGGCAATTTCGTTTTTATCGGCAGGTAATGGGGTTGCATTGGAGATATAAGAAACCGTGGTTGGTGCACCGCCGTCAACCACCATATAACCGGTTGATAATATTTCAAGACCGCTTTGTTTAACCACCGGTGCAGAGATCACATGCTGGCCAATAAGCATATCGGCATTGCGGCCGCTGATCAGCGACAGGTATAACAATGCATCAGCATATTTACTTACCTGGTTAGGGCTACCGGGAAAAAGTATAACAGGAATATTGCAGCTGCGTTTTATCAATTGTACACATTCGTCCAGGTAATTTGAAATGACCAGGCTTCCTCCCACCAGGAAATAATCCACCCTGGCACCTACAGCCATTTTTATCAATGAGTCCATATCACTGTCATTCACTTTATCGGGGTCGATCAATACGGCAAACGACTTTTTATGCTGCTGCTTACGTTCTGTCAATGAATGGTAAATGGATTTGATCATTTCCTGTCGGTTGGTTTCATGCAAAAATCAATAAAAATAAGTTCTCACCGAAATATTAGACTTAATTAAAACGGATATAGCTGCAAATTCGTACTTTTTATATGTAAATTTGACAAGATGACTGATATATCTGCCGAGATAAAATTTAAAACAGCCCGAAGCGGGGGCAGCGGGGGCCAGAACGTGAACAAAGTGGAAACCATGGTGGAGGGTTACTGGCATATTGAAACATCTGCCTTGTTTACATATGAACAGAAAGAATTATTACTGGAAAAACTCCATAACAAGATAAACTCGGAGGGATTTTTGCTGGTTAAAAGCCAAACCGAACGGTCGCAGCTGGGCAATAAGCAGCAGGTTATTAAAAAAATGAGTCTGTTAGTTAACAAAGCACTTATTGTACCTAAAAAAAGAAAAGCTACCAAACCATCAAAAGCAGCTAAAGAAAAAAGGCTTGAAGTGAAAAAGAAAGTAGGTACGTTAAAAGATTTCAGAAAAAAAATAAGCCGCGATACTTTTTAAAATATTTTTATCATGAAAACTAAGACAGTTTCATCGTTGTTTTTTGTATCTGCCGCTTTTATCATCAGCAGTTGCCAGAAAAATGTCAATTCTGATGCAGAAAAAACAGGTACCGTGAAAATCAGCATTAAAAATACCGTGAAGGGAAACCCCATGGTTTTAAATACGGCTACCTATACCAATGTACATGCTGAACAATACAACATTTCGAAATTTAAATATTACCTCAGCAATGTAAGTGTTACAGGCAACAATATCCTGACGCCAAATGGCAGCTATTACCTGGTTGATGAAAGCAACCCGGCTACCCTGAGTTTTAGTTTTGATGCGCCTGCAGGTAAATACCAGTCTATCACATTCATGCTGGGTGTTGACAGTACCCGTAATGTAAGCGGAGCCCAAACAGGTGCCCTGGATCCTTTGAACGATATGTTCTGGACCTGGAACAGTGGTTATATTATGGCTAAGATGGAAGGGACATCTCCGCAATCGGCCATTGTAAACAATAAAGTGGAATACCATATTGGCGGCTTTGCCGGTGTCAACAATGTTACAAAGAATATAGGGTTGAGTTTTCCTGTTCCGCCGGCTGGCGCATTAGATATAAGGGAAGGTATGACCAGTGAAATATTTATTGAAGCAGATTTTGATAAATGGTGGCAGGGAATATTTGATCTGCAGATTTCCGTTAACCCTGCTGTTACCCATCCCGGCGCATTGGCAAAAAACATTTCGGATAATTACAGCAGCATGTTCAGCATTACAGAAATAAAAAATTATTAAGTTTGAAAACAAGGGTGATCATATTTTTTTGTTTTGCGGTATTGCTCTCGGCAATATTAATAGGTGCCTGTAAAAAAAATGATACACTGATTGATGAAGGCCCTTATAACCCAACTTATACCGATCTGAAAATTCCTTCCGGCTGGCCAGCACCCCCAACTGATATCTTTGCCAATAACCGGCTTACCGAAGAAGGTTTTCTGCTGGGCAAAAAATTATTTTATGATGGCAGGTTGAGTAAAGATGGCAATTTTCCCTGTGCCAGCTGCCACCAGCAGTTTGCAGCTTTCTCTACTTACGATCATGATTTCAGCCATGGCTTTAACAATACCTTTACCACACGCAATGCTCCGGCACTATTTAACCTTGCCTGGATGACAAGGCTGCATTGGGATGGAGGCGTAAACCATATAGAGGTACAACCGCTTGCTCCCATAAATGCAGTAAACGAAATGGGCGAAACAACTGAAAATGTTTTGAACAAACTGAAAGCCGATACTGAGTATCCAGAACTTTTCAGGTTGGCTTTTGGCAGCAGTGAGATCAACAGCCAGCGCATGTTAAAAGCACTGGCACAGTTTATGGGCTCCATTATTTCATCCAATTCAAAATATGATAAAGTAATAAGAGGCGAAGAAAGTTTTACAGCACCTGAACAAAACGGGTACAACCTGTTTAAAGCCAATTGTGAAACCTGCCATAAAGAGCCTTTATTTACTGATAACAGTTTCAGGAATAACGGACTGGCGGTAAATCCTTTTTTAAATGATTATGGACGAATGCGGATAACGAATGACAAGAATGATTCTTTGAAATTTAAAGTGCCCAGCCTGCGTAATGTGATGCTTACCTTTCCCTATATGCATGATGGCAGGATATATTCAATCGGTTCGGCAATAGATCATTACCGCACCGGCATCATTACTACACAGCCTACCCTGGATCCTTTGCTTGTAAACCGCATTGCACTCACTAATTTCGAAAAAAATGACCTGATCTATTTCTTAAATACCCTTACCGATACTACCATGACGAGGGCTGCAAGGTTTGCACAATAAAATAATTACTGTTTTCTTTTTGTCTTTAATGTTTCCAGTATCAGTTTTTGTTTTTCTATTTCTGCCTGTTGCTTTTCCTGGTCTTTTTTATTGTCTTCTATATCTTTTTCAATGCCCTTTCTTTTCTTTTCCAGGCTCTGGCCATCATCAATAAGGTCGTTATATTTTTTATCAGCTTTTGTTAACAAATCCTGCTGGTCATTGATCTGCAGTTCCAGGTCGAAGGCGGTAATGTCTTCAACAATATTATTCAGGTATTTTTTTGCATTGTCCATCAAACCGGCATCGGTCTTATCCGTAGCAAAATCATCGTTGCCTTTCGATATCATTAAAGTAAGGGTGGAGTTATCTTTATTGCGCCTGCTTTTGCGGTCGGCTGTAAAATAAAGATCGTATTCCCCATTTCCCAGGTCAGGCATCTTTACACCCTTATATACTGTAAAGCCTTTTGAACTTTTCCCTTTATAACCCATTTGCTCCATTTTATTATCAATAGCACCCATGATGGTTTTTTCGGGGAAAGGAATTTCATTCATAACAGCCTGCCTGTCCGTTTTTTGATAACTCACGGTGGTTAATTCAGACTGTGCAGAAGCTGTAAGATAAAGTACTGACGAAAATACCAGCAATATAAAATTTTTCATATTTTTTATTACAAAGATAAAAATTCAGCATCAGTTTGTGATTAATTTTAAATTAAAGGACAATTAAAATTATAAGGTTAAATTTGAAATCAAATTAAAAACATAATTGAGCGGCATAAAAAAATTAGCGGGGCAAACTTTGTGGTACGGTGTGCCAACCATTGCCAGCCGCTTCCTGGGTTATTTAATGAATATGGCTTTGCCCTTTTTCATTGCCCTTCCCGAAAAAACAGCTGACCTCGTACAGGTCTATACCATCATCCCGTTTTTAAATGTACTGTATGCCTATGGCCTTGAGACGGCTTATTTCCGTTTTTCCCAAACACACGATAAGCAGAAATTATACAATACGCTTTCGCTGTCACTTTTATTCAGCAGCATATTTTTCAGTATTGTTTTATTGCTTTGCCAGCATTCAATCGTATCAGCGGCCGATCTTAACAACCATCCCGATTATGTACTGTGGATGATCGCCATTATCGCTGTGGACAATCTGAATACCTTACCCTTTGCCAAACTAAGGCAGGAGAACCGTCCTAAGCGCTATGCATTTGCAAGAGTGGCAGGTATTGTTTTAAATGTACTTGTTGTTATTCTTTTCATGGGTGTCATTCCAAAAATACTCGAATCGAGCCCTGATAATTTTTTAGGATGGTTTTACAGTAAGGACTTTGGCCTTGGATATTATTTACTCGGAAACCTTTGCGGAAGCCTGTTTACTTTATTCGTGCTTTCTAAAGAAATTAAGCAGGTAAAGATCCGGTTTGATTTTAAACTCTGGAAAGAAGTGATGCGCTACAGTGCTCCGTTAATTATTGTAGGACTTGGCGGCATGATCAATGATGTACTCAGCCGTTTAATATACCGGCATGTGGTTGACTTACCACAAACCCAGGCCGATCATGAGCTGGGCATTTTTGCAAATATTTTCCGCATAGCATTACTCATTACTATTATGATACAGGCATTCCGCATGGCTGCCGAACCTTTTTTCTTTAATAAAAGCAATGATGAAAATGCGCAAAAGACCTATGCCCGTATCATGAAGTTTTTTGTGATTGCCTGTTGTTTCATGTTCCTGTTTATCGGGTTATTTTTAGATGCTTTCCGGTGGATATTTATAACTTTTGCAAACAAGCGCTGGGCCGAAGGGCTGGAAATTGTTCCCCTGCTTGCGCTGGGTAATATTTTTCTTGGAATTTATTATAACCTCAGCGTTTGGTATAAACTCACCAATAAAAATATGTATGGTGCATTGATAACAGTTGGCGGAGCAGGCATAACAATTGCTTTGAATATCCTGCTGATTCCGAAATTACATTATACTGGTGCAGCACTGGCAACTTTCAGCTGCTACCTGTTTATGATGTTGAGCAGTTATTTACTGGGACAAAAATATTACCCGGTTCCTTACCCGGTAAAAAAATTAACCGCCTATTTAACATTGGCCGTACTTATTTACTTATTTCATATGGGGCTGGTAAATATTGTAACCGGGTCTTTACTGTTTTCTTTAGGTACCGGTCTGGTACTGTTTATTTTCTTTTCCTGGTTTGTTTCTAAAATTGAAGCAAAGGAACTGGCAAAGCTTCCGGTAGTGGGTAAATATTTTAACCGGTAGATTTTTTAATCATCATCATCTTTATCTTTTGCAACAACTCTTACAAAAGCTGCTCTTTTGGGAGCAGGCATCACGGCATCCAGGCCTTTTACTCCTTTCCAGATCACTTCGCTGAACTCAAGATCAGGAGCGCTGTCTTCTTTGCTAAAATCAAATGTTGCAGAACGTTCAGATAATATATTACGTACCAGATTTTTGTCGGATAAATTTACATTTGCCGGTAATGCATTAAAAGCTGTATGATCGGGCGTGGCTGTAAAGCATCTCCACATGGGCGTAGCTGCTGCATCATACTGGCTCATTGGCGGCAGGCCGAGTATCAATTCAATTGTGCGTAACATACCACTGGTGGTATATGGGGTGTGATCAACAAAATTTCTTTTTACATAAGGGCCCGCAAGATAAGCAGTAGTACGATGTGCGTCCACATGGTCAGGCCCGTTTTGTGCATCATCTTCCACAATAAAAACAACGCTTTCTTTCCATATCGGGCTCTTACTTAAATATTCTATAAACATACCAACAGCCAGGTCGTTATCGGCTACATGGGCAAAAGGCGTGGGTTTATTTAAACTCATCCCCTCCGTATGGTCGTTAATTAGCCGCAGTGTATTCAGCTGCGGTACGGCATTGATGGCAAGCAACGAATCAAAATCTCTTTTCCATTGTCCTACTCTTGTTGTATCCTGTACACTTTCATCCCAGCTGGTATAGTATGTACAAAAATGATCTTCCAGCACCGGGATATTGGCTTTGTAATCATCGGCAAACTCTCCATAAGTTCTGTAACTCACACCTGCTCTTTTACAACTGCCCCAGAGAAAGTCTCCTTTATTATTGGCTATTTCCCTTGTTCCTTCTGCATCATAGGTACCACCACGTCCGCCATAGCTGGTTACCCAGTTTTTTTCAAGGTAGTCAGTTGCATACGCTCCCATACTCCAGTTATGTCCGTCGGCACTTACTTCCCCATCAACATAAAAATTATCAAGCAGTACAAAATCCCTCGCCAGTTTATGTTGGTTGGGAGTTATTCTTTCTCCAAATAACACAAGGCTTGTGTCACCATTACCTTCTTTTATATCTCCCAACACCTGGTCGTAAGTACGGTTCTCCTTAATAATATAAAACACATATTTTATGGGTGAAGGATCGCCAATTCTTCCTGGAATGGGATTGCCGGCCTCTATAATACTCTGCGTTTCTTTTTCTTTTGTATAAGGAGTGTTCTTATATACCTGTGTTGCGTACAAACTCAGTTGTTTTTCAGAAGGCATATCAATGATACTCATGCTGCCTTTAAAAAGCCCGCCAATATATTGTACTTCTTTTTCTTTATTACCACCCTGGTAGGTTACTTTTTGCCGTGGCTTGTAAGGACTGGGGCCATTGGGATTTGCAAAAGAGGTAAAGCCTTTGCCATTTGTCACCCATATTTTTTTACCAACAACCCTTACACAGGTTGGATACCAACCCACCGGTATAAATCCTTTTGAGGAACTGAAGCCAGGATTGCTTACATCAAAAACGGTTAAACAGTTATTATCGGCATTGGCAATAAACAATGTTTTGTCATCATCACTCAAAGCTACCCCGTTGCTGGTACTGCCCGGAGGTGCATCAGGATATAAGGAAGCGGTAAGTGTTTCAACAACTTTTTTCTCTTTCAGATTGATTACCGATACATCATTATCATTGGCATTGGCAACAAACAAAAACTTATTGTCCTTTGTTATGCATATATCGTTGGGATTATCGCCAACCGGGATTTGAGCAACAATGTTTTTTTTCTCTGTATCAAATACGATGAGCCTGTCGCAGCCCCAGCAACTGATATAGAGTTCTTTTTTATCTGCAGATAATATACAGGTATAAGCCTCCCCATCCAGCTTTACCTGTTGCATAATTTTTTTTGTGAGCAGGTTAATTATGTACAGCGAATTATTATCTTTTGTTACTACATACAGCAGGTTTTTTGTATCATCTATATCAATACCTGCAGGAGAAATCTTATTGGGCCATTTTTTTCCCAGCTTGATACTGTCCTTTAGCTGCAGCTTGTTATTGCGGATGGCATATTGCAATACCCAGTTGTCATTTCCACCGGCAACAAACAGGTATTTTTCATCGCTGCTGAATTTAAGGCCCAGCCAGCTTTTTGCAATTGAAATATTGTCGAGTATCTTTTCTGATTTCGTGTTGATCAACTGCAGGCTTTGAACACTCTGCCCGTTATTTGTTACTGCTATCAGTCTTTTGGATTTACTTACTGCAATATTCAATGGCAGGTCGCCAAGGGGCAAACTTCTTCCTGCAGGCGAAAGTGACCACCCGTTTGGAAGTGTAACTGTTTTTTGTGCATTGCTGTTAAACACTAAAAGAGAAAGAATAAAAACTATAAGGCTGCTTTTCTGCATGATAATGATATTAGGTAACTAAAGTTAGCAAACAGAATTCTTATATTGTAATCACAGGCTGCTTTATTAATTATTTCTTTGTTACGCTTTTATAAAAGCAGGCAATTGAAAAGTTTTAATTTTTCCTGCAGAGATCATAAATAATTTTCCGGTCAGCATCATTAATTACAGCTATGGAGTCCTGCTGCACAAAATGTAATTTAAAGGCTTTAATGGCCGCAACAGAATCCCTGGTATCGTAACCGATAATACGCAGGGCCTGTACTGCATTAAAAGCATCGGGGACCTGTACAGCAGTTGTATCATACCAGTTTCCAAATCCGTTTTGCGCCAGTTGCTGCCAGGGAAAAAACCTGTTTGGATCAACTTTTCTTGTGGGCGCAATATCTGAATGGCCAATAAAATTTGCTGTGGGAATATTGTATTTCTTTTTTAAGCTTCTTAAAACAACCAGCAGGTTATTGATCTGTGTTTCTGTAAAAGGTTCAAAGCCGTTATTATCGAGTTCAATACCAACAGAGGAAGAATTTATATCTGTTAAGTTTCCCCACTTACCATTACCTGCATGCCAGGCCCGCAGGTAATCATTCAGCATATGCCGCACGGTTCCATCTTTACAAATAACATAATGCGCACTAACCTGTGTACGGGGTAAAGTAAAAGTGGTAAGTGTTTGTTCGCAACTGTTTTGAGCAGTATGATGTATGATGACGAAATTAGGTTTACGCATTCCAAAGTTTGTGGTACCGGCCCATGATTCAGCAGTAGTTGTGCTGTCAATATCAGCAGGCTGTTTTTTCAATTCCTTTGCAAAAGCGCTGGCTTGCTTTTTATAACTGCGGTTTGTTGCTTTATATGGATTAGGCGAGCAAGCTGAAATAATGAGGGCTAAAAAGATAATTATGAGTCTGTTGATCATGTTTTTAAATAAACGGAAAATTACGAATTCTGTTTTTATAACGCACGTAGATATACAATAGGCTATTTACGTGGTTTATGCAATATTCATAAAAACCTTTCGTTTTGTAGTGTAATAACTACAAGAATTGATAAAAAAACTACAAGAAATATTACAGTTTTATTACAAACTGTTGCTAGTGCTAAGCCTCGCCTTAGCAGCGGGATCTTCGGTACAGGCGCAATGTGGTATGACCATTACCAGCAATATTACCCATGTTACCTGTTATAATGGTACCAATGGTGATGTTACAGTTACCGTTTCAGGCGGTACCGCGCCTTATCTTTACCAGCTTGCTGAGGCCGGTGCCGGAGCATGGAACAGCAGCAATACTTTTACGGGTTTAGCAGCCAATACTTATCCGCTTTCGGTGAGGGATAATACCGGGTGTACCAGAACCATTTATATTTCAGTTACACAACCAGCAGCTTTTATTGTTAATTATACTGCAACAGATGTAACCTGCACAGGAGGTAACAATGGAAGTATCATTACCAGCACAAGTGGAGGAACATCACCCTACAATTTTGCCTGGAAAAAAAACGGGACTGCTTTTGCAACTACTGCCAATATCAATAACCTGTTACCTGGCAATTATACCTTAACAGTAACTGATGCTAATGGCTGCACAACAGCACCCAATGTGGCTGAACAAATAAAAGCAATTGGCCTTACCGGTTTTAATGAAGATGTGGTATCTAATGGTACTAATGCCAGCCCCGCATCAACCACATCACAGGCATTTGACGATGGTAATGGCGCTGTTTTATATGCCAATGGATACACAAATGCATCAGGTGTTGCTCAAACTCCCGGTGGGTTACCAACAGGTGGAAATTTTGCAAGTACACAAAGTACTTCCCGTATATATCAACTGGCGTCTTACAGTTCCAGTAATGCTTTACTGTTACGTTCAGCATCTGCCACTACTTATGGAGGGTCAGTTTCAGGCACGCTATCTTTTCAAAGCCAGTACAGGGGTACTTACAATACATTATATATTTTAGGTTCAACCGGATCGGGAACAGGAACCGTTAACTATACCATTAATTTTGCTGATGCTACAACGGCTACAGGTACACTCACTTTTGCTGACTGGTACCTGGTTGGTGCAAACTCTCAATCGGCAATCAAGTTAAAAAGAGTTGCCCGCAGTACTGGCGTTTATGATACCCGTTATGATTTTAATTTATTTGAGCTGCCCATAACAATATCAGCAGCCAACCAGGCAAAAACCATCAATTCAATTGGTTTTACCTGGGTTAATACCGGTTCTGCCAGAATAAATATTATGGCAGTTACAGGATATACTTCCACTTCAACAGGCATACCGGTCAATGATGGAACTACTTCAAATGTAACGCCAGCTGTAAGTATTTCATCTAATGCAGCAGCAAATACTTTCTGTACCGGGCAACCTGTAATATTTACTGCTAATCCTGTTAATGGCGGCAGTTCGCCTTCTTATCAATGGAAAAAGAATGGTATTAACACGGGAACTAATTCATCAACTTTTACTACAAGTTTATTAAATAATAATGATGTCATAACAGTTGTGATGACCAGTAACCTTCCCTGTGTGAATACTGCCAATGCAACAAGTAATGCACTCAACATGATAAACGGAACTGCTGCTGCATCTGTAAGTATAGCTGCATCAGCAACCAGTGTTTGTGAAGGTACACTGGTAAACTTCACGGCAACTACTGTTAATGGTGGCAGCCCTTCCTATCAATGGAAATTGAACAATATCAATGTTGGAACTAATTCTGCAACCTATAGCACCAATACACTAAATAATAATGACCAGGTAAAAGTTATTATGACCAGCAGTATCGGATGTGCCACACCAAACCCCGCCAGCAGTAATACAGCTGTTATAACCACTTCACCTGTATTAACACCTGGTATCAGTATTTCCACAAACCCGATTATTCCCTTACCGGGTATTCCGGTTATTTTTACAGCACTCATCACTAATGCCGGTGCAAGTCCCGGTTATCAATGGTTTAAAAACGGGGCGCCAATAAGCGGTGCCAATAACTTTATATTAATTGTGTTGTCACCTGCAGCATCAGAAACTTATTCATGCAAACTAATTTCCGGTTATCCATGCGCTACAACGCCGGAGGTTATGAGTAATTATATTCCCATTAATTCAACACTGCCTGTTAGCTTGTTATGGTTTAATGCCCGGCCCGAAAACGGAAAAGCTATTTTACAATGGAAAACAGCGCAGGAAGTAAATAATAAACAGTTTATTATAGAAAGAGCTGTAAATACGAATTCAACTGCTTATGCAGAAGTGGGTACTGTGCCTGCTGCCCTGCAAGCAAATAGTGCAGTTTATAATTTTATTAATGATCCGGGACAGAAAGGAACATTCCTCTACAGGCTTACCCAGGAAGATATTGACGGTAACAAAAAAATACTAGGAATCAGAAGTGTAAATCTTAATGGAAAAAACAGCTGGCTGATACAGGATCTTGGCAGTTACTGGCAGCTAAATTGTAATCTCCCTTTCACGTACCGGCTCCTGGATATGCATGGGCGTGCAATAAAAGTATATACCGGTAAGGGGATTATAGCCATAGATAAACCGGCAGCAGCAGGAGTTTACCTGATTCAGCTAGAAACTGGTGGCGAGCTATTCAGTCAGAAATTATTAAGGTAAATTTTTAATCACGCTAAAACTACTGCTTCACTTTATTATATTGTGCCTGTTAATATTGAACAGAAAAAAACTGTCTGTATGAGACAGCTTTTTCTTTATAGGCCTTTCATTTATATTTATAATGTAGCCATATCAATTACAAACCTGTAACGCACATCACCTTTCAGCATTCTTTCGTAAGCCGCATTAATATCTTTCATGGCAATTACCTCCACATCACTTACTATATTATGTTCGGCACAGTAGTCAAGCATTTCCTGTGTTTCTGCAATACCGCCAATCAGTGAGCCCGCTAAACTTCTTCTTTGAAAAACAAGATTGAACGGAACAACAGGTTCTGACGGAGGAGGTAAACCTACACAAACCATATTGCCGCCGGTCGCCAGTAAGTTCAGGTAAAAATTATAATCATGCGGGGCAGATACTGTATCCATGATAAAATCAAAATAATTGGTAACCTCCTTTACCTGTTCCTCATCACTTGTTAAAACAAATTTATGAGCACCCAGTTTTTTTGCATCTTGTGCTTTTGATGCGGTATGACTAAGCATGGTAACTTCGGCTCCCATAGATACCGCAAGTTTTACGCCCATATGTCCGAGACCGCCTAATCCCAAAATGCCCACTTTTTGCCCCTTTCCTACCTTCCATGTTTTTAAAGGTGAGTAAGTGGTTATTCCTGCACAAAGCAATGGAGCAACTGCTTCTAATGGTTGCTTATCTGAAATATGCAATACAAAATCTTCATGAGCACAAATACTTTTACTGTAACCGCCATGCGTAATCCCACTGCCGTCTCTTTCCTGTCCGCCGTAAGTAAACACCATCCCGTTACTGCAATGCTGTTCCAGATCATTTTTACAGTTTTTACATTCCCGGCAACTATCAACCAGGCATCCTATCCCGGCAAGATCTCCCACTTTAAAGTTTTTAACGGCATCTCCAACAGCTGTTACACGGCCCACAATCTCATGCCCCGGCACAACCGGGTAAATTGTCATTCCCCAGTCATTGTTCACAAAATGCAGATCGCTGTGGCAAACTCCACAGTATAATATCTGAATTTGTACATCAGTTGGTTTGGGGTTTCTGCGGTCAATTGTCCAGGGAGCAAGAGCTGTTCCTTTTTCCTGTGCTGCATAAGCTTTGGTGGATGCCATGATATTAGTTTTTTAGTTAAGTTTCCAAATATAACCATTTGAAAGCTTAAAACATAACGGTCACTATTAAGTTTTTTGAAACAATCGTTTTATCTTTCAGCATTAATATTTACTTATGAAGAAATATATCTTGTCTGCAGTCTTACTATTTTTAACTGTTGCTGCCTTTGCTCAGCAAAAACCTGCTTATATTCTTTACAATGCCAATGGCAAAAAAATTTCTTATAAAAAAATGATTAAGCAACTGGCTAAAAAAGATATTGTGCTTTTTGGCGAGTTTCACAACAACGCCATTGCTCACTGGCTGGAATTAACTGTAGCAAAGGATTTAAGCGAAACCCGGAATTTAATATTTGGCGCCGAAATGTTTGAAGCAGATAACCAGCAGGCCTTGAACGATTACCTTGCCGGCAAAATAACAGCCAAAGGATTAGACTCTGCTGCCAGGCTATGGAGTAATTATAAAACTGATTATGCTCCTATTGTGAATTTTGCCAAAGAAAAAAATGCTCCTTTTATTGCCAGCAATATTCCAAGACGCTATGCTTCACTGGTTTCAAAAAAAGGATTTGAAGCGCTGGATACTATATCAACTTTGGAAAAAAGCTGGATGGCGCCATTGCCAATGGACTATGATTCCACCTTACCCGGTTATGTAAAAATGATAGAGATGATGGGTGGCCACGGTGGCCCCAATATGCCCAAAGCCCAGGCAACAAAAGATGCTACCATGGCGTACTTTATTTTAAAGAACTTTAAACCCGGATCTTTGTTCATACATTACAACGGGTCATTTCATTCTGAAAATTACGATGGCATAAACTGGTATTTAAAAAGAAACAGGCCTGAGTTAAAATATGGAACCATTACCACCGTGTCGCAGAAGAATATTAAAACGCTCTTGGCAGAAAATAAGGGAAAAGCCGATTATATTATCTGCGTGGATGAAGATATGACCAACACCTATTAAGGTCCGGTTTGTTAATCATTTCGTAAATAAACAGCATTATCTTTTTTAACCGCAATAAAAAAAGCAGTTTGCCGTAAATAAAATCAGGACCTGGCAAATGAAATATCTATTCATTTTATTTTTACTGATATCACCGGTATTGCTGTTTTCGCAAAACAGTATTACAGATACCGGCACTGATTCGCCGCTGGCAACATACAGCAGTGAATGGAATGAAGTAAAATACAGTACCTGCAACACTGCGGCATCTGTAACTTATATGAGTGAAGCAGAAAAAAAGGTATTGTATATCCTAAATCTCGTTCACAGCAATCCACCACTTTTTGCCAAGACGGTTCTTACAAAATACCCGGCTGTATCGGGTAAAGATTACCTGACAGATGATGTTTATTATTACAAATCACTTGTAGATACTTTACTAAAACTAAAGCCATTATCATTTTTTTACCCCGATGAAAAATGCTGGAAAAGTGCCCAATGCCATGCTTATTCATCAGGCAAAACCGGTTATGTTGGCCACCAAAGACAAAGCCAGGCCTGCAAGACACAAAAAAATTATGATGGCGAATGCTGTGATTATGGCAATGCCGATCCGCTGGATATTGTACTTTCTCTTTTGATAGATGAAGGAGTGCCTTCACTGGGACACCGTTACCTGTTATTAAACAATTATTCAAAAGCAGCTGTATCTATTCAACCTCATAAAAAATATGGCAGCAACACTGTTATTGATTTTTACTATTAACTGCTGATTTTCTCCTTTTTATTACGGAAATGCTATCTCAAAATTATTTTCCTTTGCTTAAAACATGTAAACCCGTCATCCGTCTTCATTAATACAGAAAGCAGAAGCGATGACATTAGCAATAGAAATGGCGGCCGAACGCAATAAAAATATCAGCAATACCATTAAATCAATAAGCAAAAGGCTTTTTGGTTTTATCAGGCAACGTGTGGCCAGTACAGAAGATGCAGAAGATATTTTACAGGAAGTATTTTACCAGTTTGCCGGTAATTCTGAACCCATTGAGCAGGCTACGGGCTGGCTGTACAAAGTTGCACGTAATAAGATCACTGATAATTACCGCAAACACAAATTACCCCTGGCCGATGATATTTTCAGCAATGAATCTGCGGATGATGATAATTTTAACTGGAAAGAAATGTTATTGCCTGCTGACTCTACACCCGAAACTGAATACCTGCGTAATATTTTTTGGGAAGAGTTAAAAGCAGCGCTGGATGAATTACCGGCAGCACAGCGGGAGGTATTTATTCAAAATGAAATTGAAGGAGTTCCTTTTAAAGATATTTCCATACAAACCGGGGAATCGGTAGCCACGTTAATAAGCAGGAAACGATATGCTGTGCTGCATTTAAGGGAGCGCCTGCAGATTTTAAAAGATGAGCTGTTAAATTATTAAAATCAAAAAATTATATACAATGAAAAAGTTCTGGATCAAAAAAGGAATTATGTTTTTCTTCATCTTCGTGGCCGCTGTGCTTTTATTTGGCCTGCTGGTAATGAGTTTATGGAATGCATTGTTACCTGCCATACTCGGTGTAAAAGCAATAACATTTATACAGGCATTGGGCATCTTGCTCCTGAGTAAAATATTATTTGGTGGTTTTGGCGGCCGGGGCTGGCGAGGCAGCCCGGCCTGGAAACAGAAAATGAAACAGCGTTTTACTAACATGACTCCGGAGGAAAGAGAAAAATTTAAAGCTGAGTGGAAGAACAGGTGCGGTGGCAGATGGAAATCGCCGGAGCAGGGCAATTCGCCGGGAAGTATGGCTACAGAGTAAAGTATTGAAATAAATCAATTGATTTTAAAAGATACAATATGGATATTCTTGTTTTTAAAACAAATCTTACCAATAACAAACATATTCGTAAAGTGAAACCCGCTTTAAATCTTCATCCCTATATTAAAGAATGGAATGTGGATCTGCAAGATTGTGATAAGATACTTCGGGTGATTTCCGAAAATAATCCTGCAGCTGAAATAAAACAGATTTTATTTACTTCAGGTTATTTTTGTGAGGAGCTGAATTAACAAAGATTACATATTCCTTCTGTACTGCCCTCCCACTGAATACAAAGCATTGGTGATTTGTCCTAAAGAACAATACTTCACTGTTTCCATCAATTCTCCAAAAAGATTTTCGTTTCTAACAGCGGCCTGTTGCAAACGCTTAAGCATCTCTGCATTTTTATCAGCATGGCGTTTGTGAAAAGCCTGCAGGGTTTTTATCTGGAATTCTTTTTCTTCGGTTGTTGAACGGATTACTTCTGTTGGCAAAATAGTAGGGCTTCCCTTTTTATTGAGGAACGTGTTTACACCAACAATCGGATACTCACCCGTATGCTTCAACGTTTCGTAGTACAGGCTTTCTTCCTGAATTTTGTTGCGCTGATACATGCGTTCCATGGCACCTAATACACCGCCACGTTCTGTAATACGGTTGAATTCTGCCATCACTGCTTCCTCTACAATATCTGTTAGTTCTTCAATTAAGAAAGCACCCTGGTTGGGATTTTCATTTTTGGCAGTACCCAGTTCCCGGTTAATTATTAACTGGATGGCCATTGCCCGGCGCACACTTTCCTCGGTAGGTGTGGTAATGGCCTCATCGTATGCGTTAGTATGTAAAGAATTACAATTATCGTAAATAGCATACAATGCCTGCAATGTTGTGCGGATATCATTAAAGTCAATTTCCTGCGCATGCAAACTGCGGCCCGAGGTTTGAATATGATATTTTAATTTTTGCGAACGGCTGTTGGCCTTGTATTTATTCTTCATGGCTTTAGCCCATATGCGGCGGGCAACACGGCCAATCACACTGTACTCAGGATCCATACCGTTGCTGAAGAAGAAAGACAGGTTGGGTGCAAAATCATCAATATTCATTCCACGGCTTAAGTAGTATTCAACATACGTAAATCCATTAGATAAAGTAAATGCCAGTTGTGTAATTGGATTGGCGCCGGCCTCTGCAATATGATAACCGCTGATACTTACGCTGTAGAAATTCTGTACAGAATTTTTTATAAAATATTCCTGCACATCCCCCATCAGCTTCAATGCAAACTCGGTGGAGAAGATACAGGTATTCTGTGCCTGGTCTTCTTTTAAAATATCGGCCTGCACAGTTCCTCTAACTGTTGCCAATGCTTTTGCTTTTATTTCTTCATATACTTCAGCTGGCAAAACATCTTTTCCGCTTAAACCCAGTAAACGCAATCCTAATCCATCATTACCTTGCGGTAAAGCACCCCGCAGATCTCCTTTTTCGGGTACAATTTCTTTTCCATCTGTACCTACATATTTGGGAAGTGTTTCCACCGGGTACATGGCTTCAATTTTCTTATTAACCTCTTCCTTTAAATTATTTTCAAGAATGTATTTTTCACATTGCTGATCAATAGCGGCATTCATAAAAAACGCCAGCAACATGGGTGCAGGTCCATTGATGGTCATACTCACAGATGTTTTTGGATCGCACAAATCAAAACCACTGTATAATTTTTTTGCATCATCAACAGTTGCAATGCTTACACCGCTGTTACCAACCTTACCATAAATATCAGGACGATGGCCTGGATCTTCGCCATATAATGTAACACTATCAAACGCTGTGCTGAGGCGCTTTGCAGGCTGGCCAACGCTTACATAATGAAAACGCCTGTTGGTTCTTTCAGGGCCGCCTTCACCGGCAAACATTCTTGTCGGGTCTTCTCCTTCTCTTTTTAAAGGGAACACACCTGCGGTGTAAGGAAATTCTCCGGGAACATTTTCCTGTAACTGCCATTTTAAAATATCGCCCCAGTCTTTATATTTTGGCAAGACGACTTTTGAAAGCGTGGTGCCTGATAAACTTTTATAAGTAAGCGGTTGCTTGATTATTTTATCTCTTACTTTAAATTCGTAAAATTCTTTTTTGTAACGCTCAACAACTTGCGGCCAAGCATCAATGAGTTTTTTACACTCAGGATTCAAGGCCGCTTTTAAATCTCCCCCGAGCGGGGAGACTTTAAACTCCACTTCTTCGCCGAGTTTTTCTTTTATGAGAGATAATGTTCCCTGCAGTTGATAAAGCTGTGATGCAATTTCAGATTGCTCATTAACCCATGCATCATAATCGGCAATAGTTTCCGCAATCTCACTCAGGTATCTTACTCTTTTAGGGGGAATGATGGTTGACTGGCTGAATGTCTCTTTTGTATGTGCATGGTGTTCTATCTCTCCATGAAATTTAACACCGGTTTTCTCAGCAATTTTTTCCATCAGCCTTTCAAACAATTCATTTACACCTGCATCGTTAAACTGTGCGGCAATGGTTCCAACGACAGGCAGCTCCTCATCTTTTGCGCTGAATAAAGTATGGTTGCGTTTGTATTGCTTGCGTACATCATGCAATGCATCCAGTGCTCCGGCTTTATCAAATTTATTCAGGCAGATCAGATCTGCATAGTCGAGCATATTTATTTTCTCAAGCTGCGATGGAGCGCCGTATTCTGGTGTCATCACATACATGCTGATGTCTACATAATCTAAAATAGAAGCATCGCTTTGTCCCACACCGGCACTTTCTAAAATGATCAGGTCATAATCAGCAGCTTTACAGATATCAATTGCTTCCTGCACATACTCACTCAGTGCTTTATCACTTTCTCTTGTTGCAAGACTACGCATATAAGCACGTGGCGAAGAGATTGAATTCATTCGTATCCTGTCGCCCAGCAAAGCACCACCTGTTTTTTTCTTTGATGGATCTACAGAAATTACGGCGATTGTTTTATCAGCATACGCATTTAAAAAACGGCGAACGATTTCATCAGTCACACTGCTTTTTCCTGCACCGCCGGTACCGGTAAATCCCAGAACCGGAATCTTTTTATCTGTTTTTTGTAATCCATTTGATGGCGCCAATCCATTTTCGACATTTGTTATTTCCCTGGCAATTTTTCTTACATCATGAACTTCACCTAAAGTCATTGGGTTTTTATATTCGCCGTTTCCATTCAGGTTGTAGTCGCAGGTTTTTACAACATCTTCTATCATTCCCTCCAATCCCATCTTTCTGCCATCATCGGGGCTGTAAATTCTTGTGATGCCATAATTATGCAGTTCTTCAATTTCAGAAGGAAGAATGGTTCCGCCACCACCGCCAAATATTTTTATATGGCCGCAACCATTTTCATTAAGCAGGTCTTTCATGTATTTGAAAAACTCAACATGCCCACCCTGGTAACTGGTAATGGCAATCCCTTGAACATCTTCTTCAATAGCACATTCCACAATCTCTGCTACGCTGCGGTTGTGGCCCAGGTGAACAATTTCGGCACCTTTGGCCTGCATGATGCGGCGCATGATATTTATGGCGGCATCATGCCCGTCGAACAATGCTGCTGCGGTAACAATACGAACTTTATTCTGAAGTGTGAATGACATAATAGAAAGTAATTAGTTTTCGGTTTTGCAAACTGCAAAGCAAATAATATGCTGCAATAGCATATGTAAAACTGCAATCAACCGAAAGGCTAAATTACAAATTTAAGAGGGGAAAACAGCGTATGTTCTGGTTTATTATCGAAGATTAGTCCCTCTTATCAACGAACCAAAATCAAGATAGCTTCCTATTGAAAAATTCTGAGCACGGTAATCGAAAGGATTATATGCAGCAAGTATAGAAAAAGAGCCCTGAAATTCGAATCTTAAACCCGGCAGGTTTTTAAATCCGAAGCTGCTCACAAAAGCCGGTTCTAAAAAAAACTTTGCCCTGCCTTCTATATTATCCAGCCTGTATGTATTAAGCTCGCTGGGGTTATAATTTGTTTTTATTGAATTAAACTTTACAATGCTGCCCCTGATAGCAATTGAAGTACTGAAACTGCCTTTAGATCTGAATACAAAAGCGGGTTGAATATAAAACTTCAAAATATCAGACTGATGAAAAAAATCACCGTAAACAGACTGATCGGTAAAGCTGAATCTTCCAAAACCACCGCCGCCAAAAACCTGTAAGAAAGCTGTTTTCTTTGTATTCATAGGAAAATAATAACCTCCACCAAGCTCGGTGAGATTACGCCTGTATTTTATAGTAGCCGAATCCGGCCCGCCGGTTGTTCTCTCCCAGCGTTGAAAATGGCTGGCTTGTATGGCCCAGTTATCCGACAAGGCATAAGCCCCTTGTACATCGAGACCATTTGAAGCGGTATGAACCCTTTCATTATCAAAAGACCGCTCTCCGGAGATATTTGTAGAATATACAGCGCCAATTTTTCCATCGCCTTTTTGTGTAATTACCGGAACATTATGGGCAGATGGACTATAGGCATACCGCGGTGTTTCACATGCAGTAAAAAAAATTGTTGCCAATAAGGCAGCAGTAATATTCATTTTCATATTCAAGGCATTATGGTTTGTACGGTAAATTGTTGCTATTTCTTATGCGAAGATGCGGTATCAATTCGAAATGCTGCATCCCGGATTAAAATATTTTTAATTGCAGGCAGGGTTTTATTTCATTTACCCCGCTTCTTAAACCCTGCCATATTAAGTGTGGCACCTGCAGAAATATTTACAGCCCTGTAATCAACAAATCGCCGGCTGATGAGTGCTGCAAAACCAAACTGCAGTTCAAATTGCAGGGCAGGCAGCTTATTGAAAGAAAAATTATTGATTATTGCCGGTTCCCAAAATGTACGTGGAGATACAGTGAGTACATCCAGTAAATAAACATCCTGTTCTGCTGCTGTATAGTTTGTTTTTACTGAATGATACCAGAGTACAATAAAACGTGAAGCGAATGAACTGCTGAAATGTTTATTATACCTGAGTTGCAGGGCAGGTTGGATAAAAAACTTTGTCACGCCTGTTTGATGATGGCGGCTGTAGTAACCTGCTGTTGCATCTTTACCATTATCATCCAGTGTAAATTTTCCAAAACCAATACCACCGGTTATCTGTACATACAATTTACTGCTGTCCCTGATGGCAGTAAAATATCCTCCGCCAATTTCTGTCATGCTTCTTTTGTAACGGATACTATTACTGTCTAGATAATACGTTTCCAGATCGCCGCTGGTTTTTTCGTAGCGGTTACTTTGACTGAGCAAGACAAGCCAGTGGTTATTTATGGCATAAGCAGCCTGTACATCAAAACCATAACTGTATAAATTTTTTACATCGCGGCCGCCAAATGATGAGTTGGAATAATAAGCAGCGAGTTTTGAATCGCCTTTTTTTGTGAGTATCGGTACATTTGAGGCTGCAGGGCTATACATATACCTTGGTGAATAGCAGGAAGCTGCTGTTAAAACAAACAGGAAAAGAAATAAAGCATAAAATTTATCTGTCAGCATAATTACTGCTGTAAATATAGCAACTTGTCATTCGTATACTAACTAATGAAAAAGAGACTGTTTGCCAACAGTCTCTTTGAATTGTAATATTTACAAAAGCCGGTTACTTAAAAGTTCTCATATAATTAACCACGGCCCACATATCATTGGCATCCGGAATTTTTTTCTTAAATGAGGGCATATCCTTTCTTCCCTCTGCAGTTTTGTAAAACAATGCTCCATCAGTTTGAGACTGAAAAGAAGCTAATGTAAAATCCCCGCTTTCTGTATCTAACTGAGAAGCTTTGGGTCCATCGCCTTTTCCTTTGGTTCCATGGCATGATTTGCAATGTGTGACATACAAGCCTTTACCATTTGCTATTGATTCTGCATCGGCCTTAACAGGATTGGGTTTATTTTTTGCAGCTTCGGGTACAGGCCAGGGTTTTTGATCAGCTGTTTTAGTGGCAAAAGCAAAAATGGCAATTATAAAAATTCCGGCAAAGAAGATAATTAAATTCTTTTTCATGTTTATTGTTTTATAGTGATTAAAATAAAATTGTTTAGTTGCATATAAATTATTGATCAGGCGGTGCTCACTTCCTTTATATTTTTTGGTTCTTCTTTTCTGAGCCTGAAAAGTTCAAAAATTATTACGAAATAATGCCCCCAAACTACAATCATCAAAACTGCAAATGTTATCATCATCCATACCGGCGGATGTGCACTCCACAAAGACCTTGGGGCTTTTTGCATTATATCTGAAACAGGTACCCCCCAATTAACTGTTGCGCCCGATTCCATATTACCATAAACTTCATTTTCATCAAGCCTTGCCAATAGTGTAATATCTCCTTTTGCATTGCCGGGCAGCTCATTTGAAATCTCAACCGATGCTTCTCCGTTTTCATCAGTAGTTCCTTCGCCTATTTTTAATGGTTTAAAAAGCCGTTTTACAAAAACCCCTAGCACGGTTTCCGGTACCGGTATCTCTTTACCCGAAACAATTTCAACCAGTTTTACCTTAACACTGTACAACGAGTCTTCTTTTACTTTTATCAATTCAAGACGGGCTCTTTTAAAGGTAACCTCAGCATCGGCAGGGTCCATAGATTTATTGCCGGCAAAAACTGCTTTAAAATGTACCTTTCCATCCGCATCTGTTAATAAAGAATCGGGTTTATAATTAAAAACTGCATTGCCGGCCCTGTCGGTAATCAAAAAGCCAAGTACTTTTTCTTCTTCATTTATTACCTGCAAAAAAGTAACCTTAAGCAAAGGCAGTTTGTAAAACACTTTATTAACTTTTGCCTGCAGTGCCGCTTTCAGGTCAATGGAGTTGTCTGCTTTCTGAACACTGATAAAATCGAGCGAAGGAGATATTAATTCTTTTTCTTCCTCTGCAACGGCCTCTTCTTTTTGTGTACTGTCGGTTTGTGAAAAAACCAATCCGGTATTCAGCAATGTAAAAACCATTAGCATTGCTACCGGTTTACATATCCGTGTTTTTAATAAATAGGTTAATGCTTTTTTCATACAAAAAATTTAAGCAGGTACAATTTCAGTTTCAGTTGCTTCTTCTGTTTTTGGAGCAGCCTTTATTTCTTTATCTCCAAATTCCGATATTGGGATGACGGTCATAAACTTCGACATCAGTGTAAAAAATAAAAAGAAAGTAGCCACACCGGCCAGTGTTAATGCCCATTCAACCCAGGTAGCAGAATATTTTACATACTCAATCCTGGTATCCTGTACAGGTAATAACGGAGATTCCAGTGTTGGCACAATAATCAGATACCGCTTAACCCATAACGCAATCACCATAAAAAAAGATGCAATGGCAATCATGTTTGGCGTTCTTGTTTTGGGAATGGCTACAATGGCAATTGGAAGAACGATGCCGGCGATATTGGTAAACAGAAACCACCAGCCATACTCATGAACATTAAATAATTTATCAACAACTTCACTGGTCCATTTTTCGGATGCAAACCAATCGGTAAGGTATTCGGAGAAAGTAAAATAGCCGTAACCTGCACCAAGAATCATCATGATATAACCGAGGTAAATAAAATGTTTATCGGTGAGGTAACTATCCAGTTTATACATTTTACGGTAAACCCACATGGCCATGATGAGTACACCGGTGCCCGAATAAATTGCGGCCAAAACAAAGTAAGGCCCAAAGATGGTGCTGTGCCAGCCTGGCCTCAAGGTCATACCAAAAATCCAGGATAGCACCGAGTGTACAATAATTGCAAGTGGTACAATCATGATGGCCATGAGGTTGGTAGAGATTTTTATATGCCGTTTCTGACTGGGAGTACCACGATAACCAATGGCCAGAATTTTGTACATTTTCTGTTTCCATTTTGGAATATTCAGTTTAGCATCTCTGTATATGGCAAAATCTTTTATCAAAGCCAGGTACAAAAAAATCACACTCCCCGTAAAATAAGTACCAATGGCCAGCACATCCCATGTTATGGGAGATTGTAGTCTGGGATAAAGAAAAAGATGATGAAGCCTGTCTAATCTGCCAATACATAACAAGATGAAAATGGGGCCGATAATGGTTGCAATAACGGTAATCATTTCGGCGATGCGGATTATCGGTTTACGCCATTCAACCTGAAGAATATGCAAAATGCCGGAAATAACTGCACCGGCATAACTGATACCGATAAAGAATATAAAATTGGCTATGTACAAACCCCAAACCACATTATCACGCATGCCGGTTACCTCGTGGCCTACGGCAATTTGCAAATAGAGGGCATAGCCGCCAACGCCAATCCATAAAAGATAAAATATTGTCCAGCCCCAGGTTTTTTTACTGAATTTTTCAATTACCGGGCGCTGCTTTTCAAATATTTCCTGTTGATATTTATTGAGTTCCATGATGGTTACTATTCAGTGTAAAATATAAAAGCCATAATTTCTATCATCTGCTTTTGTTTTCCATAATATCTTTAAATCTGTCTTTAAGTTTTCCCGGCAAGTCATCGTAACCCCGCTCAACAGGGAACTGCCTGTCTTTTGGCGGCAGATAATAAACCCTTGGTTTTGTGCCCAGTTCTTCCTGAAAACGATATGCCGCACGGTCTTTAATTAATTGTTTAAAACTTACCGTTTCTGATCCATTGCTAACGGTATCTTCATTTTCATCTCCAAAATAAAAAACGCCATTGGGACAAGCTTCCACACATGGCGGCAGTAATCCTTCTCTTGACCTGTCTGGACAGAAATCACATTTCTCTACCGTACCTACTTTTGCCGGTACTCCGGTTTCGGCATTGTATTGTAAGTTTCTTATATCAAAGGGCATGTCAGGTTCATCCCAATTGAAAACACGGGTTGAATAAGGACAGGCAGCCATACAGAATTTGCAGCCGATACACCGGTCATTATCTATT
>Ga0138256_10001050_pt1 | contig 29710 bp, 24 predicted proteins | sample KNB2016incub_MG_FD_105486 | JGI IMG/M metagenome (GOLD analysis project Ga0138256, IMG submission 105486) | Active sludge microbial communities from wastewater in Klosterneuburg, Austria - KNB2014incub_MG | ecosystem: Engineered > WWTP > Activated sludge > Unclassified | place: Austria... | reverse complement strand
TCGGGTCCGCCCTCGCCGGCGAACATGCGCGCGGGATCCTCGCCTGTGCGTTTGAAGGGATAGATGCCTGCGGTGTAAGGATAGAAGCCGGGCGTGTTCTCCTGCATGGCCCAGCGCACCTTGTCGCCCCAGCTGCGGAATTTCGGCAGCGCGACCTTTGGGATCTTCAGGTGTGCGAGGCTCTCGGAATGGTTCGGCACCTTGATCTCCTTGCCGCGAACGGAGTAGGTGTAGAACTCGCCGCTGTAGCGTGCCTCTTCGGCCTTCCAGCCGGTGAGCATGGACCAGAGGTGGGGGTCGAGGTCCTTTTTTAGTTCGTGGAATTTGGAGATGAGGTCTTGAAGAGGATTAGCTGATTTGCTGATGGGCTGATTAGCTGATGCAGGGTGCGTTCCATCAGCTAATCCGCTAATCGCCCCATCAGCTAATCCGGCGAGCAGGTCAGACCCACCAAACGTGAGGACAGCACTGTGCAAGCCATACAGCTGATCGGCAATTGAAGCCTGCTTACTGACCTGATCGTCGTATCTCCGATTGCTCTCCGCGATCTCACTCAAGTACCTGCTCTTCGCGGGCGGGATGATCCACACCTTCTCGCTCATCTCGTCGAGGTGGTGGAAGTCGCTCTTGAAATCGGTGCCGGTCTTCTCTTTGATCTTCGCCATCAAGCGCGCGTACAGCGTGTTGGTGCCGGGATCGTTGAACTGGCTGGCGATGGTGCCGACCACGGGCAGCGTGTCGTCGTTCGCATCCCACAACTGATGGTTGCGCTTGTACTGCTTCTTCACATCGCGCAGGGCATCGAGGGCGCCGCGCTTGTCGAACTTGTTGATCGCCACCACATCAGCGAAGTCGAGCATGTCGATCTTCTCCAGCTGCGTGGCCGCGCCGAACTCCGGCGTCATGATGTAGAGCGAAACGTCGCTGTGGTCGAGGATCTCCGTATCGCTCTGGCCAATGCCGCTCGTCTCCAGCACGATCAGGTCGAAGCCTGCGGCCTTCAGTACGCTCACGGCCTCCTTCACGTGTTTGCTCAATGCGAGGTTGCTCTGGCGCGTGGCCAGCGAACGCATGTACACGCGCTCGCCGCGGATGCTGTTCATGCGGATGCGGTCGCCCAGCAGCGCGCCGCCGGTCTTGCGCTTGCTCGGGTCCACGCTGATCACGCCGATGGTCTTCGTGGGCTGATCGATAATGAAGCGACGGATCAGTTCATCCACCATGGATGATTTCCCCGAGCCGCCCGTGCCGGTGATACCGAGGATCGGTGCCTTGTTCGCTTCAGCTTTCTTGTGGATGGTGTCCGCGACTTTCGCAAAGACATCTGGATGGTTCTCCGCCGTGCTGATCAAACGCGCGATGGCGGGCCAGTTCTTGGTCGAAAGCTCCTTCACTTCGCCGTTCACACGATCGCTCAGGTCGAAGTCGGCCTTCTCGAGCATGTCGTTGATCATGCCCTGCAGGCCCATCGCACGACCGTCATCCGGATGGTAGAGCCGTGTGATGCCGTACTTGTGCAGGTCGGCGATCTCGCTCGGCAGGATCGTCCCGCCGCCACCGCCGAAGATCTTGATGTGCCCCGCTCCCTTTTCCTTCAGCAGGTCGAACATGTACTTGAAGTACTCGTTGTGCCCGCCCTGGTAGCTCGTCATCGCGATGGCGTGCGCATCCTCCTGGATCGCGGTGTTCACCACGTCCTCCACGCTGCGGTCGTGCCCCAGGTGGATCACCTCCGCGCCGGTGGCCTGGATGATGCGCCGCATGATGTTGATCGCGGCGTCATGGCCATCGAAGAGGGAAGCCGCGGTGACGATGCGGATCTTGTGCTTGGGGACGTACGGCGGGGCTTGGACGAACGTGGACATGGAGGCGAAGTTACCGGGCAGGATGGAACGCTGATGACGCTGAAAGAGGGGATCAGCGCGGATCGGAGAAGGGGGCTCGTGAAATTCCGATAAATGTGCTGATGATACCCTCCGGCGCAAGCGCTTGTGCTGAACTGCGAACCTTGATGAATAACCCTAACTGCTCTTCGTTACCCTTGTCCCTCGATCGCATTGATACCACATGCACTTCCGCACGCTCCTCACCTCGCTCCTGCTTCTCCCCCTGCCGCTGCTGGCCTGCACCGCCTACGTCATGCACAAGGACGGCCGCACCTTCATCGGCAACAACGAGGATTCGTGGTGTACGCAAGGCCGCGTGCGCTTTGCACCTGCTGCGGACGGCGGGTACGGGGCGGTTTACTTCAGCAGCTGGACCGGGCACCCCTACGTTGATTGGTCGGATCAGATCGGCATGAACGAAGCAGGGCTGGTGTTCGATGGCTTGGGCATTCAGCCGAAGGATGCTGTGGCGCAACCCGGAAAGCAGACCTTGTACTTCACCGAGCTATCGCGACGCCTCATGGAGCGCTGTGCCACGGTGCCCGAGGCGGTGGCGCTTCTGGAGGACTACAACCGTTCGTTCCTGCATCACAGCATGCTGTTCTTGGCCGATGCCAACGGCGCCTATGCGATCGTGCAAAGCGATACGGTGATCGTGGGCAACGAGCCGCACTTCGCCGTGGGCAACTGGCGGATGGCTTGCAACACGGATATGGATGCTGTTCCCATTCCTCGCTTGCAGCAAGGTCGATCGCTGCTTGCCGAAGGTGTGGCGCCCACGGTGGAAGGAGCCCTATCCGTGCTGAGCGGCATGCGGTCCTGCCGCGAGTTCCTGGGCAACGGTACCTTCTTCAGCACCCTCTTCGAGCCGGACAGCGGCCGGGTACACCTCTACTTCTACCACGATTTCGAGCACCCCGTGGTCTTCGATCTGCGCGAGGAATTGGCGAAGGGTGCGCACATAGTGGACCTCCCTTCGCTCTTTCCGCCGAACGCAGAATTCCAAGCCTTGCAGGCATACCGCACACCGTTCCACCAGAGCTGGTTGTTCTGGGGATTGATGGCAGTGGGCGGGCTTGCCGTGCTGCTCGGTTTCGTGTGTGGTTTGGTGGTGCTGGTGCGTGGTGTCCGGCGCATGCTGGGGAATGCGGTGCAGCCGGTATGGCCTCAGCTAGTTGTAGGCATTGCGATGTTCGGCCTCGTTGGGCTCATCGGCGTGTTGCTCATGATGGAGAAGGTGTTCTACTTCGGGCTGGGCGATGTGCATCCGGCCTTGCTCTCCCTTCCGTTCATCCTTCTATTTGCCGCAGTGGCGTTGATCGTGGCTGTGCGAAGGAGCAGGACGGATCGGTGGTCAACAGTGCCCGCGCTGGTGTTGCTGGTACCGGTGTTGATCGGCTGCGCGTACTGGGGAATGTTCTGGTAGGGCGGGTGGAAGGTGGCGGACCGATCGTGGCATCGAGGCCGTCGAAGTGCAGCGTTGTGGCAATGATCCGGATCTTGTTCTTGGGGATCGGGCGGGGCTTGGACGAAGGATCGGACGAAGTTGCCGGGGGAAGGTCCACCCCACCTTCACCTTGTACACCCTGATCAACTTCTCCGCCGGTATCCGAAGGTGCTTGTGCATGTGACGCAATATGCCCACCCTCAGCATGTCCCCTTTTCCATGGTCCTACTTTCGCGGATCATGAGCAGCGAATTCGTTCCGAAGCTCTTCACGCTTTGGAAGGCGGGCATCCCCCGAGAGCAGTTTCGCAAGGACTTTTTCGCGGGGATCACCGTGGGCATCGTGGCCCTGCCCTTGGCCATCGCCTTCGCCATCGCATCGGGCGTCACCCCGGAGAAAGGCTTGATCACCGCGATCATCGGCGGATTGGTGATCAGCGTCTTCGGGGGCAGCCGTGTGCAGATCGGCGGACCCACCGGCGCCTTCATCGTGATCGTCTACGGCATCGTGCAGAAGCACGGCGTGGAAGGCCTCACCATCGCCACGCTCATGGCCGGCGTGCTCATGGTGGCGATGGGTCTCCTTCGCTTCGGCAACCTGCTGAAGTTCTTCCCGCACACCTTGGTATTGGGCTTCACCTCCGGCATCGCCGTGATCATCCTCTCCTCGCAGGTCAAGGACTTCTTCGGCTTGGACATGGGCGCGGTGCCGTCCGACTTCATTGAGAAGTGGTCGGCCTTCTTCGAGCATTTCAATGGCGTGAACGCAACGGCATTTGCGATCGGTGCTGGCTCGGTGCTCATCAGCGTGTACTGGAGCAAGGTCACGCGCGTGCTGCCTGGACCCATGGTGGCGATCCTGCTCTCCACGGCGGTGGTGGCGTTTTTCCACCTGCCGGTGTCCACCATCGAGGATCATTTCGGAGCCATCCCAAGCACGCTCCCGACACCCTCTTTCCACTTGGTGAGCATGTCCACATTGCGCGAGCTGGTGCAACCCGCATTGGCCATCGCCCTGCTCGGCTCCATCGAGTCGCTGCTCTCGGCAACGGTGGCGGACAGCATGATCGGCGGACAGCACCGGAGCAACATGGAACTGGTGGCGCAGGGTGGCGCGAACGTGCTGTCGGCGCTCTTCGGCGGAATTCCCGCCACGGGTGCCATCGCCCGCACTGCCACCAACGTGAAGAACGGCGGGCGCACTCCGGTCGCAGGCATCGTCCACGCGATCACGCTGCTTGCGATCATGCTGTTGGTAGCACCGTTGGCCGGCAAGATCCCCTTGGCTTGTCTCGCCGGCATTCTCGTGGTGGTGGCCTACAACATGAGCGAGTGGCGCGGCTTCGTGAGCGCCCTGAAAGGCAATCGCTACGATGTGGTAGTGTTGCTGGCCACCTTCTTCATCACGGTGATCTTCGACCTGGTGCTCGCCATCGAGGTGGGCATGGTGCTGGCCGCCTTCCTCTTCATGAAGCGCATGGGCGACATCACCGACCTGAAGCCCGCCTTGACCGGCGATCGGGTACATGGCGAGGACCGCCTCTTCGATGACGAACTGAAGAACCTGCCCTCCCATGTGATGATCTTCGAGATCACCGGCCCCTTGTTCTTCGGTGCGGCGCAGAAGTTCCAGCACGTGATGAGCGAGATCAACGACCGGCACCGCGTGGTGATCATGCGGATGCATAAGGTGCCGTTGATCGATGCCACGGGCCTGCACCGGCTGAAGGAGATCGTGAAGCGCCTTGCGGCCCAGCGCAAGGCCGTTTACCTCACCGGTGTGGATCCGCGCGTGCGCGCCGAACTCGAAGGGATGGATTGGGTGGTGGAGGGTATGATCCGCGACTCCGTGTCCGATGTGTTGGCGGCGCAAGGCGTGAAGTGAATAATGAGGAACGTGGTTCGTGTCCCTTCAACGCGCGATCACGATCCGCACAGCGGATCCGCATCAGCGGAATACCTGACGGAAGGTCCAGCGCTGGTGCGCTGAAGCCCCACCCGCACAGTTCCCGGTGTACAACACAACGGACCCACCTTCCCGCACTCGTCCGTTTCCCCTACTTTCACCTTCGCTCAAGACCATGTCCCTCTCCAGGATCCTCTCCCTGCTGTTCGTCGTTGGTGAGGCGCTATCCGTGCTGGGCCAATGCACGAACAACAACACACTTACCGGTACTGCGGTAACCCCGAACTGCCCGGGGACCACCAATATCCCGTGCGTGCAAGGCGGCCAATATGCGTTGATCAATGTGGTGGCGGGCAATACGTACACCTTCAGCACGTGCGGGGCGACCTGGGATACGCAGATCACCTTGTTCAACAATGCGGGCGGCGGTTCGCTCGGCTTCAACGATGATGCCTGTGGCCTTCAATCCACCGTGACGTGGACATCGAACTTCACCGGCCAGCTCCGTGTCCTCATTGACCAGTACGGCTGTCTGGACAACACCACGTGCGCCCCGGTAGTGATCACCTGCGTCACGCCGCCGGTCGGCGATTGCGTGTACACACTCACCCTCTACGACGTTTTCAGTGATGGTTGGGGCACCTCCTTCGTCGGCTACAGCATCGGTGGCGGGCCTTACCAGAACTACACCTTGCCGTTCGGCGCGGCGTCCGGCTTCGTGCAGTTCGGGGTGAACATCGGCCAGGTGGTGACCTTGAGCTACAACGCCTCCGGCACTTGGCAAACGGACAACTCGTACATCCTCACCATGGGTGGAGCCACCTTGTTCAATTCGGGCTCACCACCGGCTGCAGGAATAACCTACGGGGCGACGGTAACGTGCGTTACGCCGCCGCCGCCACCGGAGGATTGCCTCGGTGCGGTAACGATCTGCAGCAACGTGTCCTTGAGCAACAACACCAACAATACCGGCAACATTGCGGACATCAACATCACGAATTCGGGTTGCATGGATGTCGTGGAGTTCCAAGGCACGTGGTACGTGTTCTCACCCAGTGCGGCCGGCGACCTGGGCTTCAGCATCTCGCCGCTGGGACCGGACGATTACGACTGGGCGGTCTGGGGACCTTACCCGCCCGGCACGAATCCGAGCATGATCTGCCCACCTGCCGGACCACCCATCCGCTGCGCGGCATCCAGCGGCCCGGCGACCTTCGAGAGCACCGGGAGCTATGCCACGGGCATGGGTGATCCTGTTTTCTCACCTCCGCAATTCGCAAGTACGGCGGTGAGTTACGGCCTGCCGTCCACCTTCGACAACTGTCCGCTGATCGCGCCACAGCGGTGCGGCTGGGTGCCCGGCATGCAGGTTACCGTGGGGCAGGTGTACTTGATGTACATCAGCAACTGGTCGCAGAGCAGCACGGGCTTCAACCTGAACTGGATCCTGGAGAATGGCGCTTCCCTGGATTGCACGGTGCTCGGTGTGGGGATGATCGACTTCCGCGCGACCGTAACGGGCAGCGGCGTGGATCTGCGATGGATCACATCCAACGAAACGAACAGCGATCACTTCGTGGTGGAGCGATCACACGATGGAACGACCTATCTCCCCATCGGAACGGTGGAAGCCATGGGGAACAGCGCACACGCGACGACCTATTCCTTGCTCGACCGCACGCCGTTCAGCGGAATGAACTACTACCGGCTGCGCCAAGTGGACCTTGATGGCAGCTTCACTTATTCAAAGGTGCGCACCGCGTTCATCACGGCGCTTGAGGGCGAGGTCCGCATCGTACCGAACCCGGGATCAGGCTTGGTGGTGATCATGCACCCATCCGCAGAACCGGGTTCCATGCTGGTCCTTTTCGATGCGACCGGACGAACACTTCAGCGCATCACGCTCGAGAATGAACGCACCGGCTTCGATGCGAGTGCATTGCCCCCGGGGGTATATGGTTATCGGGTGATCTCCAGTGCCGGGTATGCCCTCGCGCACGGGACATGGGTACGGGAGTAGCTAGTTCACGTGGATCAACGATCCCGATCCAGTGATCGTGGACTGGATCACGGGTGGATCACCACGGTAGTACACATCGCCCACGTCGTAGATGCCCACGTTCATCTGAAGCTCCGCCCAACAACGGATGTCCGCGATGCCGCTGTTGTTGATGTTCACCAGGTCCGCACGCAGCTCATCGGCATCGATGGCGCCCATGATCCCGCTGAAGAGGTTCGCGGTGGTGCATCGGCCACGGATCGAAACATTGCCCGCACCACTGTGCAGGCCGATCTCCGTGCGGTCCACCTGCAGGAGCAAGGCACAACTTCCTTCGGCGCCCCTTTGCTCCATGGCGAAGAAGGAACCGGAAATGGTGTCGGTGCTGCTCACATCACCGGTTCCGCGCAACGTGAGGTGTTCCATCCCCGCCACCGGCACATGCACCGTGATGCGCGGTTTGAAGCTGCGCACCCAGTTGCAACGCATCTCATTGCGGACCGTCAAGGTGCCATCGCTCACCTCGGTGGTGATCTGGCCCAACAGGTTCGCACCGGCTTGAACGGAAACGGTTCCGCTCGAACGTGTTTCGAACACCAGGTCGATGCGATCACCGAGATCGATCCGATGGAATCCGCCGGTGATGCGTTCCTCGGTGCGCATGGGACCCGCGCTCGTGATGCAGTCATCCAATTGCTCGCGCTGGCAGCCGAGGAACAGCAGCGCACAGAGCGGTATGGTGTGCTTCAATCCCATCGGTATCCGATGCCGAACTCCCAGTGGTCGGCGGCGGCGAAGTGCGTCTTGAGCGAGACCCCGGCCAGGAGGTGCTTGCCGCAGCGGTAGCGCACACCGAACCGCTGGTACACGGGGGCATCATCCGGTGCGGGGGTGATCACATACACACCCATGCGGAAGAGCAACTCCCCACGACCGGCGAGCAAGGACCCGCCGCCTTGCACGCCCACCTGCGTGAGCGCAACGCGCGGTGCGTCGTTGAGCGCATCGTCCGTCGTCGCAAGATCCCCTTTGTTGAAGATGTCCACGCCGCACGCGAGGCTGCCCTTCCTCCCCTTTCGCCAACCGGCCTCGCCGCTCAACACGAACACGGAGCGCTGCCCGTTGATGGGGCGCCCGTCCTCGCTGATGCCTCCCGAGCAGACCACGAGGAATTCCCGTTCCGGTCGTTCGAACGAAGTACTGTCGATCCCGGGAGCACCTTCGGGAACAGGTCCTACGCGCCCCTTTCCCAATGCGATGGATGCACCGAGCGAGAGGGAAACGAAGTTGAGGCCCAGGTTGGGTTGCTTGAAGGAACCGTTGCTCCAATGATCCAGCGCGATGCCTGCATGCACATCGGCACCCGGGATGTGGTAGCGCACTTCGGGCATGAGCTGGATGGCGGTATTGATGCGCGAACCGATGGCGATCTGCCGGGTGTTGTCGTGGCGATCGAAACGTTTGGCGACGTAGCCCACACCCCAAGCGGTGCGAAGACCGAACGAACAATGATCGCCATGCAGCAATGGCAGCGTGAGATAAGGCATGAGCCCCGCGCACCATCCGATGTGGTCCGGATTGGCCAAGCGCGTGAAGAGGACGGCCACGCCATAACGCGGGTTCCCATAGGCGCGATGCCAAGGCCGGTCGCCCTTCACTTCCCGTTCCATGAACAACTCGGCGGCACCGGCATGTCCTTCCACCAGGATCAGCATATCGGAGTGGTGCGGCCAGAGATAACCGTAATGCGCGCGCGCGCCGATGGACCAGGGTTGTTGTGCGTAAAGCATTCCGGGGAGCATCGCCGCGAAGCCGACGATGCAAGCGATCCTCCTGGCCCGGTCCATGTTACCGATCGAGGCTACGCCTCCACGGGTTCGTTCTTCGGATACCGGACGTGCCCGTACTGCTTCATGTACAGGTCATAGATGATCCCATCCGCGAGGCCGACCTTCGGAACGAAGACCTCGTCGATATCGGCGAAGTCCATCACGAGGAGGAAGATGTCGGCGGCGGGTATGATCACGTCGGCGCGATCGGGGCGGAGGCGCAAGAGCTTCACGCGATCCTCCAAGGAGTAGGAAGCGATGCGATCGCGTTGTTGCTGGATCGCGTCGCGCGAAAGCGGCTCGCCGAAAAGGTTGCCGTTCTCCTTGAAGATGCGGTTGATGTTACCTCCTGTACCGATCGCCACCAGCTGGCCGTGCTGCGCGCGAAGATCCTCCAAGAAGGCCTGCATCTCCACCCATGCGTTCAAGGGCACTTTGTTCTTCAGCGTGCGCACCGTACCGACCTTGAAACTCGCGCTCTTCACACGACGGCCATGCTCCAACCATGTGAGTTCGGTACTGCCACCGCCCACATCGATGTAGAGATAGCTGCGCTCCTTCAGCAGGTCCTGCGTCCAGAAGGTGTTCACGATGAGGTCCGCTTCCTTCTGGCCGTTGATCACTTCAATATGAACGCCGCTTTCCATATCCACCAGCATGCGGACCTCCTCTCTGTTGGTCGCCTCGCGCATGGCGCTGGTGGCACAGCATCGCATGTACTTCACGCCGTACACTTCGGTGAGCAACCGGAAGGCCTTGAGTGATTTGATGAGGTAATCACGCTTCGGGTTGGTGATCGCACCGCCTTCGAAAACGTCCTCGCCGAGACGGATCGGCACACGCACCAGCGTCTGCTTGCGAATGATCGGATGGTCCGCGCGCTCGATCACTTCACCGACCAACAAACGCACGGCGTTGGATCCGATGTCGATAGCAGCGTATGTGAGATCGCGATCGATGAAGCGAAGCTAATCAGTTGAACGGCGCGATCATTGGATCCATCACTTCAGCACGGCCAACCGTTCCTCCAGCGCCTTGATCTTCACCTCGGCGTCGGCCTTTTTCTTGCGCTCGTTCTCCAGCACTGCAGGCGGCGCACCGGCAACGAAGCGTTCGTTGCTCAGCTTCTTGTCCACACTTACGAGGAAGCCGCGCAGATAGGTCAACTCCTCTTCGGCCTTCTTCACCTCTGCTTCGGGATCCATGCTGCCGCCGAGATCGATGGCATATTCAGTGGTACCAACGAGAAAGGTCACCGATCCTTCACCAGGTGCGGCCACTGCATTGATCGCCGTTACGTTCGCGAGCTTGCTCACGAGTGCGATCGTCGCTTCACCCAATGGCGTGGCTTTCTTCACCTGTAGTTCGATCGCATCCTTCGGGCTCATGCCGCGCTCGTTGCGTGTGTTGCGCACAGCGGTGACCAGGTCGAAGGCGTGTTGCATTTCGGCTTCCAACTTCGCATCCCCCGCTCCGCTCTTCGGCCACGGCGCGATGATCAGCGCATCGGTCGGTCCCTTGCGTTCGCGCAAGTGGCTCCACAATTCCTCACTCAGGAACGGCATGAAGGGATGCAACAACTTCATCACTTCCTCGAACACGGCGATGGTCGCGTCGTAGGTCGTGCGATCGATCGATGCGGCCTCACCGTTGATGAACGGTGGCTTGATGCTTTCGAGATACCAACTGCACAGATCATCCCAGACCAACTTGTAAGTGGCCATGAGCGCCTCGCTGATCCGGAACTGCGCGAAGAGATCATCGATCTCCTTCGTGGCGCGTTCCACGCGCGATCGCATCCAAGCGCAAGCTGCCGCACTGCTCTGTGGCTGTGGTGCGTCCTCCACGGCAAAGCCTTTCACCAAGCGGAAGGCGTTCCAGATCTTGTTGCCGAAGTTGCGACCCTGCTCACAAAGCGAATCATCATACGGCAGGTCGTTACCGGCCGGTGAAGTGAGCAGCATCCCCACGCGCACACCATCGGCACCGAACTTCTCGATCAGCTCCAACGGGTCCGGACTGTTGCCCAGGCTCTTGCTCATCTTCCGGCCCTGCTTGTCGCGCACGATGCCGGTGAGGTAGACGTTCTTGAACGGGATCTCCTTGCGGTACTCCAGGCCGGCCATGATCATGCGCGCCACCCAGAAGAAGAGGATCTCCGGCGCGGTGACGAGGTCGTTCGTCGGGTAGTAGTACTTGATGTCCGCATTGTCCGGATCCTCGAAGCCGTCGAACACGCTGATCGGCCAAAGCCAACTGCTGAACCAGGTGTCCACCACGTCCTCGTCCTGCTTGATGCCGTACACGCTCTGACCAGCGGCTTTGAACTGCGCGATCGCCTCTGCTCCGGTGCGGCACACGGCGGCATCACCTGCGTCGTTGTACCACGCCGGGATCTGCTGTCCCCACCACAACTGGCGACTGATGCACCAGTCGCGTACGTTCTCCATCCAATGGCGGTACGTGTTCTGGAACTTCTGCGGATGCAACTTCACCTCGCCGTTCATCACCACATCCAGCGCGGGTTTGGCGAGCTCGGCCATCTTCACGAACCACTGCAAACTCAGCCGTGGTTCGATCACGGCATCGGTGCGTTCGCTGTAGCCCACCTTGTTCTTGATGTCCTCGATCTTGACGATGTACTCCTTCTCTTCAAGCTCCTTCACGATCTTCTTCCGCGCCGCGAAGCGGTCCTCGCCGATGTAGAGTTGCGCAGCGGCACTCAACGTTCCGTTGGCTTCGAGGATGTCGATCGTTTCGAGTTTGTGCTTCTTGCCCAACTCGTAGTCGTTCACGTCGTGCGCAGGTGTCACCTTCAACGCGCCGGTGCCGAATTCACGCTCCACGTACTCGTCGAAGATGATCGGAATGCTGCGTCCGATCAACGGCACGATGGCGCGCTTTCCTTTCAAGTGGGCATAACGTTCGTCCTCCGGATGCACAGCGATCGCGGTATCACCGAGGATCGTTTCCGGACGTGTGGTGGCGATGGTGATGAATGCGCCCTCATCCCCCGACCCCTTCTCCGAGGGAGAAGGGGAGTCGATCCGGTAGCGCACGTGGAACAGGCGTGAGTTCACCTCCTTGTGGATCACTTCCTCGTCGCTCACTGCTGTGAGCGCGACGGGATCCCAGTTCACCATGCGCTGGCCACGGTACACGAGTCCTTTCCTATGCAGGTCGATGAAGACATCGAGCACCGCCTCGTTCATCTTCGGCTCCATGGTGAAGCGCGTGCGGTCCCAATCGCAGCTCGCACCGAGCTTCTTCAACTGCTCCAGGATCACGCCGCCGTACTTCTCCTTCCATGCGAAGGCGTGCTTCAGGAATTCCTCACGACCGATCGTGCTTTTCTTGATCCCTTGCTCCGCGAGCAAGCGCACCACCTTGGCTTCCGTAGCGATGGAAGCGTGGTCCGTTCCCGGTACCCAGCAGGCGTTCTTGCCTTGCATCCGTGCGCGGCGCACCAGTACATCCTGGATCGTATTGTTGAGCATGTGCCCCATGTGCAGCACGCCGGTCACGTTCGGCGGCGGGATCACCACGGTATATGGCTCGCGGGCATCGGGCACGGAGCGGAAGTAGCCGTTGTCAAGCCAATACTGGTACCACTTGTTCTCGGTGGTAGAGGGATCGTAGCGTTTCGGGAGTTCCATACGGGATGCGAAGTCGATATCAATAGCAGCCCGCGAAAGTAGTGGAGGCCGAACGAGGGCTCTGGGAGCCTGTTCCCGGATCCGTGGCTTGGCGCAGGTCGTCCCCTCACTCCTACCGGCCATCACAAAGCCCCTTGCACGAGGCGGCCTTGTTCGTTTGGTTTGTGGGACGGGACATCCGGAGCGATCCTCTCACCGAACACCTTCGACCATGAAAGCCCTCATCATCGACGACGAACGACTGGCACGAAAGGAACTCGCCACCTTGTTGGAGAAGCACGACAACATCGAGATCATCGGTGAAGCTGCGAACGCCGAGGAGGCGGAGGCCCTGATCGCCGAGAAGAAGCCTGACCTGCTCTTCCTGGACATCAACATGCCCGGACAGAACGGCTTCGAACTGCTACAGCAATTGGATCAGGCGCCCCACGTGATCTTCGTGACCGCTTATGATGAGCACGCCTTGGAGGCTTTCCGTGTGAATGCATTGGATTACCTGATGAAGCCGATCGATCCGGTGCGTTTGGAGGAGGCGATCAACAAATTGCCCAGTGCGACGAAGGGTGATCCGTCGCACCGCGAGGTCCTGAGGGAGAGCGACCAGATCTTCCTGAAGGATGGGGAGAAGTGTTGGTTCGTCGCGCTGAAGAACGTGCGCTATTTCGAGAGCGAGGGCAACTACGTCCGCGTGCGATTCGAGGATCAGAAGCCACTCGTGTTGCGTTCGTTGAACAAACTGGAGGAGAAGTTGGATCCGCTCGTCTTCTTCCGCGCCAACCGCAAGCACATCATCAACCTGCGCTGGGTGGATAAGATCGAACCGTGGTTCAGCGGCGGCCTCATGGTGAAGTTGAAGCATCAGGACAAGAACGGCGAACCCGAAACCGTGGAGGTGAGCCGAAGACAAGCGGCACGCTTCAAGGACCTGCTGAGCTTGTGATGCGATCGTGTTCCTTTGGGGCGAGCGTTGTCCGTTGCTCGTGGTGAAGGTTGTTCGCGACGCCATTCACGACCATCACTCCGCCGAACAACCAACAACCCTCACTACGAACAACGATCTCCAATGAGCGACGGCTACGTCAAGACGAGCACCGGTGGCGGCATCGCCACGGTCACCTTCCACCACCCCAAGAGCAACAGCCTCCCGGGCCACATCCTGCGCGGCATGGCAGAGGCGATCACGGCGGCAGGAAAGGATCCGAACACGCGTGTGATCATCCTAAGGAGCGATGGAGAGAAAGCGTTCTGCGCGGGTGCCTCTTTCGATGAATTGGTCGCGATCGGCAACGCCGAACAAGGGCTGGAGTTCTTCAGTGGATTCGCGCATGTGATCAATGCCATCCGCACAGCGCCGGTATTGGTCATCGGTCGCATCCATAGCCACACGGTGGGCGGTGGAGTTGGTCTGGCTTGCGCGGTGGATCTCGCCTATGCACTTGTGGATGCAAGTGCGCGCCTCAGTGAGTTGGCGATCGGCATCGGTCCTTTCGTGGTCGGCCCCGCGGTGGAACGCAAGGTGGGCCATGGGGACTTCGGTCTGCTCAGTGCCACACCCGCCACGCGGCGCAGCGCACAATGGTGCGAGCAACACGGCATGTATGCGCAGATCTTCGAGTCCATTGATGCATTGGATGAACACATCGACGCGCACGCAAAGGAACTTTCGGCCTACAGCCCTGAGGCCATGGCCGATCTGAAGCGCGTGATGTGGCGCGGCACCGAGGATTGGGATACGCTCCTGATCGAACGCGCAAGAATCAGTGGACGTTTGGTGCTTTCTGAATTCACGCGGAACGCGATCGCGAAGTTCAAGGAAGCGGCGGCGAAGCGGTGAGCGAATGAAAGCCCTGGCATTCCTGTCATTCGCTCTTGGTCTGCTCCTCGGCTCATGTGAACCTGTCAACACGGGCGATAGCGTGAACACTGGCTCGAGCGAAGCTCCGCGAACGGTATCGAAACCGGGACTGGAGCGCCTGTTGCGAAAGCTGCCAGTAGTGCCCCTGCCTTTGCGCTATGACCTTCGGGAAGAAGCACCACCCAGCATTGAATTGGAGCCAATGGAGCAGCAACTCGTCTCCGGCGATCCGGCCGCGGAGTCCGGCATAGCGCTCGGTATCCTCCCTGACACATCACAAGTGATCCACGTACTCTGGTTGGCAGCAGCGGATTCATGGCTCCCGATGATCAGCACCTTCAAGCGCTCCGGGGAATTGCTGAAGGTGGAGGGGCTGATCATCGGCCAATGCGCACCATGGGATGAGCCGTGTTTCAAGTGCAAGGAAACGATGTCCATCGATGCGAACTATCGTGTCCTCGCAACGGACACGGTCAGGGAATGCGAATGCGACACTGCCTACACCGAGGTCGTCGGCACCTGCAAGCGCTATGTCAATGTCCTGACCGGCCTTATCACCAACAAAGGGGTTATGATGTCCCCCATTCGGCGCGCCGAACTGCCGGAAGAGTAGTCCGGTGAAGAACGTGCAGTGCGACCCCGAAGGGGTCACAGCATGTAGAACCTTAAGGAACATGCAACCCGACCCCGAAGGGGTCGCAGCCATGAGCTAGTTTCACATCACCGACCCGCAATGTCCACCTACACCAAGCTTCACTTCCACATCGTCTTCGGAACGAAGGGCCGGGTTCCGTGCATCGATCAACGCTGGCGGTCGCGTCTTTGGGAGTACATGGGCGGCACGATCCGTGGGCTTGGTGGTGTACCACACGGTGTGGGCGGATGGGAGGATCACGTTCATCTATTGGTCGACCTACGGCCTACACACGTGTTGGCTGATATTGTGCGTGAACTCAAGAAAGCATCGACCACATGGATCAGGGAGGAGATAGGCGTTCGGACATTCGCATGGCAGGAAGGGTATGGTGCCTTCACAGTAGGTCATCGCGAAAGAGAAATGATCCGCCAATACATCGAGCAACAAGAACAGCATCACAAGACCAAGGGTTCCCACGAGGAATTGTTGGACCTATTGAAGGAAGCGGGTGTTGAATTCGACCCGAAATACCTGATCTGAATAGGCTGCGACCCCTTCGGGGTCGTGTCGAACCAACGATCATGTTCTACATGCTGTGACCCCTTCGGGGTCTTGCGTCGGCAACCCATCAATATCCAATAAGCGAGAAATGTAAACGCTAGCGCAACCGGTCCGCGCTCCGCACCATTTCATCATCCTTCTTGATGGCGCGCTCCGCGAGGATGGCAAAGACCACCACCGCGATGGGGATATAAAAGGAGAATAGGCTGCGACCCCTTCGGGGTCGTGTTGAACCGACGATCATGTTCTACATGCTGTGACCCCTTCGGGGTCTTGCGACGGCAACCCATCACTATCCAATATGTTCTACATGCTGTGACCCCTTCGGGGACTTGCGACGGCAACCCATCACTATCCAATATGTTCTACATGCTGTGATCCCTTCAGGGTCTTGCGACGGCAACCCGTCAATATCCAATAAGTTCTACATGCTGTGACCCCTTCGGGGTCTTGCGACGGCAACCCATCAATATCCAATAAGCGAGAAACGTAAACGCTAGCGCAACCGATCCGCGCTCCGCACCAGTTCATCATCCTTCTTGATGGCGCGCTCCGCGAGGATGGCAAAGACCATCACCGCGATGGGGATGTAAAAGGAAATACCGTAGTGGCCAACGACCTCGCCACTATCGCGCAGGTACGCATCCAAGGACCGGCTTGATATGAATTGGAGCACACCATTCAACAAGGCTACCAGCCAAGTGCCACGGATGATCCGCGCCTGCCGTATGCGGTTCCGATACAGAAAGATGGACACGAGGAAGGCAAGACCGATCACCGTGTGGATCACGTGGAAGGGCACCGGCATGGAGACATCGGCCATTGGCGTTCCGTCGCTCTGCTGAATTCCCCGTGTTAGCATCAACAATTCGCTGGTCCCGCTCGTGTACGTGCGAACAGGTGTGGCCCACGTGAGCAGGGAAAGGGCACCTGCCAACAGCAGGAAAAGGGATTGGATACGCTGTAGCATCGGTGAAGGGGTCCGCAAAGATGGAAACCCGGGGCTTGCACATTGGCGGATCCGCCTTAGGTTTGCGCTGTACTACCCTTCGGGCGCCATTCGGCACCTGTTCCCGACCAAGAAGCTTTTTTTCGGAACCATTGAAGCCCTTCGAGGCTTTCCGCAAGGCGTAAACGCACGCCGCTCTCCCACCACACCTACGGTCCATGTATGATCAAGCCGCGCTCAGCGCAATGAAGATCTCCGAATTGAAGGAGGTCGCCAAAAAGCTCAACCTGAAGAAGGTGGAAGCGCTGAAGAAACAGGACCTCATCGCGAAGATCCTGGAAAGCCAGGACGGCCAGGCGGGCGCTGATCGCGCGATCCTTCCCTCGTTCGTGGGGAATGAGAAGGACCTGACCGAACTCGCCACGGCGGATGAACCGGTGGTGGAGGAAGATCCCGAGCCACCCGCCGCTTCCGATGAGAACGGTGACGATGACGAGGAGGAGGATGACGAGGAGGGTGAAGACGATGATGATGAGGATGATGAGGAGGAGGAGACTTCCACCGACGACAAGAAAAAGGTGAAGGCTGAAGCACCGCCCCCTGCTCCAACGGCCCATGAGGGACGTCCGAACGAAGGCAGGAACAGGCCCGATGATCGGCGTCGCGGCGATGATCGCCAGCAACAAGGCGTTCAGCGCGACCAACAGCAGGATCGCGGAGGACGGAACGACCGTGGGGACCGGAACGATCGCGGAGGACGGAACGACCGTGGGGACCGGAACGATCGCGGTGACCGGGACCAGAAGGATGATCGCCCACAAGGGAATCAGGAAGGCCAGCAGCGCAATGACCAACGCGGCGGTGATCAACGCAACGAACGCGGACAACAGGACCGTGGGCAGCAGGACCGTGGTCAACAAGACCGTGGCCAGCAGGACCGTGGCCAGCAGGACCGCAACCAACAAGATCGGCAGCCGCAACGCGAGCAGATCAACTTCGATGCCTTCGTGGAATGTGAAGGCGTGCTGGAACTCATGCCCGAGGGCTATGGCTTCCTGCGCAGCAGCGATTACAACTACCTCGCCTCACCGGACGATGTGTATGTGGGCCAGCAGCAGGTGAAGCAATACGGCTTGAAGCTCGGCGACACGGTGATGGGCTATGTGCGCCCGCCGCGTGAAGGCGACAAGTTCTTTCCACTCGTGAAGATCGATCGGATCAACGGTCGCGATCCGGAATGGGTGCGGGACCGTGTTCCGTTCAAATTCCTCACACCGCTCTTCCCGGATGAGAAGTTCAACCTCGCCGGCAAGGAGACGACCATCAGCATGCGTGTGGTGGACCTGTTCGCACCGATCGGTAAAGGACAGCGCGGATTGATCGTGGCACAACCGAAGACCGGTAAGACGGTCCTGCTGAAGGAAGTGGCGAATGCGATCGCGGCGAATCATCCGGAGGCATACCTCATCGTCCTGCTCATAGATGAGCGTCCGGAGGAAGTGACGGACATGGCGCGCAGCGTGAATGCTGAAGTGATCGCGAGCACGTTCGATGAACCCGCATCACGCCACGTGCAGGTCGCAGGTATCGTGTTGGAGAAGGCGAAGGCGATGGTGGAATGCGGCCACGATGTGGTGATCCTCCTCGATTCGATCACGCGTTTGGCGCGTGCATACAACACGGTACAGCCCGCCAGCGGCAAGATCCTCAGTGGTGGCGTGGATGCCAACGCCTTGCAGAAACCGAAGCGCTTCTTCGGTGCTGCGCGAAAGATCGAGAACGGTGGCTCGCTCACCATCCTCGCTACCGCGCTCGTGGAAACCGGAAGCAAGATGGACGAGGTGATCTTCGAGGAATTCAAAGGCACCGGCAATATGGAACTGCAGCTCGATCGGAAGATCAGCAATCGCAGGATATTCCCGGCCATTGATATCCTCGGCAGCGGCACACGTCGCGATGATCTCCTGCACGGCAAGGAAGTGATGCAACGCACGTGGATCCTGCGCAAGCACTTGGCCGACATGAACAGTGTGGAAGCGATGGAGTTCGTGAAGAAGCACATGGAAGGGACCAAGAGCAACGAGGAGTTCCTGGTCTCGATGAACGGCTAGCCGAACGTAAGGAGCAGGGGCAGGAACAAGGGCAAACGATCATCCCATCGATCCCTTACGATCTTTCCTTTCACGGACAACTCCAATGGCGGGATTCAAGGATCTTACCGTGTACAAGAAAGCGTTCGAGCTGGCCAACGCGATCTTTCTACTCTCCAAGCGATTCCCTCCTGAAGAGAAGTACTCATTGATCGACCAGATCCGTCGCTCATCACGGTCTATTGCGGCGCAGTTGGCGGAAGGCTACCGCAAGAAGCGCTATCCCCTTCACTTCGTCGCCAAGATGACGGATGCCGATGCCGAGAATTCGGAAACTCAGGTATGGCTTGACCATGCCGTTGCTTCCGGGTACGTGACCACAGAAGATATCGAAGCGATCACGGCTCTTTCTGAAGAGGTCGGTCGTATGTTGGGCGACATGATCGAGAACCCCGGCAAGTATGGTGCGAAGGATGATCGCCACCGCTGACGATGATCACTTGCCCCTGCTCCTGCGCCTGCTCCTAACTGAATGATCCTCGCCGCGCTCACCGCACTCGCCGTCATCGCACTGCGCATGATCCTCTACACGATGGATCGCGCGCCGGAGGGAACGGACTTCATGCTTGTGCATTTTCTGGCCATGGTCACCGTGGTGTTCTTCACATGCAGCCGGTTGTTGACGCGCGACAAGCGTGCAGGCTTCCCCGACCTGATGCGCGAGGGCTTCAAGGCGGCCGCACTCTATGCGGTGATCATCACCGCCTTCCTCTGGTTCTATTACACCAGGGTCGAGAGCCATACTTTCCAGATCCGCGTGGATGACATGGTGGCGCGTGGGATGCGGGAAGGACAGGACGAAGCGATCATCCGGCCGCGACTCACGAAGTTCTTCACGCCATTCAACTACGCGAGCATCACCTTCTTCGCGTTGCTGGCGAATGGTGCGATGAACGCGCTCGTCATCGGGATGCTGCACCACAAGGTGCTGCGGAAGTTCAAGCGATGAATGCTTCGCTGAGCGCCTGAAGATCGACGCCGCCGAAGTTGCCGCTGCTCATCATCAGCAGTACGCTTTCGCCCTCGATGCCATCGCGCACTGCGCCCATCACCGCGATCGGATCGTTGAGCACAAGCAGGTCCTCACGACCGAAGGCCTTCTTTACACGTTCGGGTGGGATCGGCGGCAAACGCTTGAGTTGCACCGCGTGCGGATCGTAGAAGACGATGGCGCGATCGGCGTCGTTCATGCATCCGGCGTACTGGTCGAGGAACCCTTCACTGAGGCTGCTGTATGTGTGCAACTCCATGCACGCCACAAGCCGGCGAGCAGGGAACTGTTCACGCACGGCTTGGAGTGTTGCGGCGAGTTTGCTCGGTGAGTGCGCGAAGTCCTTGAAGACGCTGCGGCCCGGAACCTCGGCGAGTTTCTCCAAGCGACGGGCAGCGCCGTGGAAGGTGCGCATGGCGGCGTAGAACTCCTTGTCGCCGATACCAAGCAAGTGACACACGTGCCGCGCACCTTCGAGGTTCTGGAGGTTGTGCCTGCCGAAGACCTGAAGCGGGAGGTCTCCGTTATTGGTCTCCAGGGTGGTGACGCCGTCCTCGATCCGGTGCTTCGGAGTACCGTAACCCACCTTCACCTCCTTGACCTCCTTCTCTTCCGCCAGCTTCTTCACCTCCGCATCCTCGGCGCAGTACACCAACTTCCCGCCGGGCTCCACCAGCGCGATGAACTTGCGGAACTGCTCCACGTAGCTCTCGTAGGTCTTGAAGACGTTGATGTGATCCCACGCGATACCGCTGATGAGCGCGATGTCCGGTTTGTACAAGTGGAACTTGGGTACGGGTTCCAGTGCGGAGGCGAGGTATTCATCCCCCTCGATGATGGCCACACTGCTGCTTTCGCTCAGTTTCACCATGCAGTCGAAGCCATCCAACTGCGCACCCACGAGGTAATCGAACTCCACATTCGCTTGCCGGAGCACATGGACGATCATACTGGTGATGGTCGTCTTGCCGTGCGACCCACCGATGACCACACGGGTCTTGTTCCTGGTGCGCTCGTAGAAATAGGACGGATAGCTGAACACGGGGATCCCGAGTTCCTGCGCGCGTATCAGTTCCGGGTTGTCGATGCGCGCGTGCATGCCCAGGATCACCGCGTCGATGTCCGGCGTGATGTCCTCCGGCCGCCAGCCCTCCTTGTCGGGGAGCAGGCCCAAGCGATCAAGACGACTGCGACTGGGTTCGAAGATCTCATCATCACTCCCGGACACATCGAAACCTTGCCGTTGCAAGGCGATGGCCAGGTTGTGCATGGCGCTGCCGCCGATGGCGATGAAATGGACGCGTTTCATGGGCGCAAAGGTGGCGGAGCTGATCGATGCCCGCTGATGTCGAGGCCTTCTTCTGTTCACGCGTTCTTGTCAATGGAGCGACCCCGCCGGTGGATAGCGATCTTCGCACCATGACCCTTCACCCGATCGATACCGGTTTCTTCAAGTTGGATGGCGGCGCCATGTTCGGTGTAGTGCCGAAGTCCATTTGGAGCAAGAGACATCCACCCGATGAGCGGAACTTGTGTACATGGGCGATGCGTTGCCTTTTGGTGGAGGACGGTGACCGACTGATCCTGATCGACAACGGTATGGGCGATAAGCAGGACGCGAAGTTCTTCAGCCATTACGAGCCGCATGGCGACGCGACGTTGGATGGTTCGCTGAAGAAGGCGGGGTTCTCGCGCGATGACATCACGGATGTCTTCCTCACGCACCTGCACTTCGATCACTGCGGTGGATCGATCCGATGGAACAGTGCGCGTGACGGGTATGAACCCGCCTTCAAGAACGCGACGTACTGGAGCAACGAACACCACTGGGCTTGGGCCACGTACCCGAACGCGCGGGAGAAGGCGAGCTTCCTGAAGGAGAACATCGGGCCGATAAAGGAGAGTGGGCAGTTGAAGTTCGTGGGCCTGCAACCGCGGACACTGGGACCTGGTGTCACGCCCATCAACGAATACTTCCGGGGCTTCCTTCCCGGGTTCGAGGTGTACACGGTGCATGGGCACACGGATGCGATGATGCTGCCGCACATCCAATACAAGCGGCGCACGGTGGTGTTCATGGCGGATCTGTTGCCGAGCATCCACCACATCCCGGTGGCGTGGGTGATGGCGTATGACACGCGGCCGTTGCTGACGATGGTTGAGAAGGCGAGCTTCCTGGAAAGTGCGGCGAAGCAGGAGTTCGTGCTCTTCTTCGAGCATGACCCCGTACACCAATGTTGCACGGTGGAGATGACCGAGAAGGGGATCCGGGTGAAGGAGGTGTTCCCGCTGAGTGCGGTGTGAGTGCGCCGGGGAGGAGCGAGAACGTTACCAGAGCTTGTAACCGAACACGCTGATGCTGGTGTAGGGGAAGCCGACGCGGACGCCTTCGGCGGTTTCCTCCACGGCGTACACCGGCACGTTCGCGGTGCTGCCGTGCTTGCTCTTGCCGGTAATGGGATCGTAGTGGAACCGGTGGAAGGGGCAGACGACGTGGCAGTCCTCCACCCAGCCGCCGCTGAGGGCCGCGCCCTGGTGGGGGCATTGATCAAGCATGGCGCGGAGGGTGCCCTTGATGCGCACGAAGACGAGGGCCTGCTTGCGGACGATGATGCGCAGCAATGCGCCCTCGGGGAGGTGGCTGAGGCGGGCATCGCGGAGCAGGTGCCAGCGGGTGCGTTCGATGATCATCGTTCGAGGAGGAATGCGCCTTGGGGACTGTGACGCACAGGGACAAATGAACAAAGACCGATCAGGAGAGCCAGAAGACGGAAGGTGGAAATAGAGCCTATGGAGATAACGATGGGCACGAAAAAGCCATATATCTTTGGATAGAGCCGCTAGAACAAACACTAACACCGTAGAAGCAAATGGCATCGAACTCGGAAACTGGACACACAGTAAATATTAGCAACTTCAAACTCCTTATTGACCACTGCACTGAGTTTGGGGCAACATACAACCCAAGCAACACGGCCCTAACCATAGCGAACATGACTGCGCTTTGGACGGCTGGGGATACCGCACATCAGGCATTGACCCTAGCGGTGCAAACCGCGAAGAATCCGATCAATGCACGGCAGATTCTCTTCGAACCAACTGAGAAATTGGTCACAAGAACGATGTCGTACTTCAATAGCACCGGAGCGAGTGATCAGATCAAGGCAGATGCAAAAGGACTTGCTGACCGTTACAGAGGTTACGGTGTAGGAGTAGCCAAACTTCCGGACGGCACACCTGATCCAGCTGATGTATCGACGAGCCATCAGGGCTACATCCAGAAGGGCGATACCTTCAAACAATTGGTGGATCTGTTCGCTTCGGAACCTGCTTATTCGCCTAACGAGGCCGAGTTGAAGCTGGTGACGCTCCAAGCTCTATCAACCGCGATGAAGACGGCGAACGATGGCATCGGGACGATCCTGGCCCCAGTCAGTAATGCACGGATTGCAAGGAACAAGGCCCTGTACGAGAAGGACACAGGGATTGTCGATCAGGCAATGGATTGTAAGAACTACGTCAAAGGCTTGTACGGGGCTACGGCGCCGGAGACCAGGCTTATATCAGGGCTGAAGTTCACTAGGCACTAGGTCAAAGGTTCTCGGCCTTCGGGCTGGGTAAGAGACATAACAGAAGGCCGTCCTGCGGAAGTAGGGCGGCTTTCTGGCTTATGGGCTTTGGGTAACTAGGTAGAGGGAGTACGGATTGCCCTTGCATGATGTCATTCTGAGCGTGCAGGATGCGATTCTGGATCATCAGGACGTGATTCTGGATCAGGAGGATGCGATTCTGGATCAGGGGGACGCGATTCCGAGCGAGCAGGATGCGATTCCGGGCGAGCATGATGCAATTCTGACCGAACAGGATACGATTCTGAAGGAGCATGATGCCATTCTGACCGAACAGGATGCGATTCTGAAGAAGCATGATGCAATTCTGACCGAACAGGATACGATTCTGAAGGAGCATGATGCAATTCTGACCGAACAGGATACGATTCTGATGGAGCATGATACCATTCTGAACGGCCATGATGCCAATCTGACCAAAAGAACATATTACCAATAGCTCGCCGAGGAGTAAAGGGTAGAACTTGGATAGAGGGGGTGAACCCTGACTCCGGGACTCAAAGTCTGGTGCGTGTCGGACATGGGACAGGAAATCTGGCACAACGAACGGACCATTGATGGATGCCGATAAACATGCTCAACGCCTGCCAAGTGAGATACGAGAGGCGATGGATACCACCATACGAAGAGATAGGAGAAGGATTAACAGAATGCTTGGAGTGCGACGCAGCGCATGGTAGACAGGATACTGTGGAGATGTGAACACTTTCCGGCAACCATTGAGCGCATCCTAGGTTAGACTTGCATGTGGAATCGAACACGTTGGATTAGAACAAATAGGGATGGGATGCAGTTGACAATTGATGAGAAGCAGGTTGAAAATGTCGCATACTTGGAAAGCGACCTCATCACATATCTCGGTAACAAACGAAGCCTATTGCCATTCATAGGCAACGCTGTTGAGTTGGTTAAGGAGCAGGTTGGAAAGGACCGACTTAGCTTCCTAGATCTTTTTGCAGGTAGTGGTGTAGTGTCTCGGTTCATGAAGATTCACGCTGAGACGATTGTATGCAATGACTATGAGGATTACGCATCAGTGGTCAATTCGTGCTACCTAACGAACAAATCGGAGATAGACCCGCGAGAGCTAAGTCAGCATCTACAGTGGCTAGCAGGAGAGATCAAGAACGATTGGCGGCGTGGTTTCATTGCAGAACTGTACGCTCCAGAGGACGATAGGAATGTGAAGGAGGGAGAACGGGTGTTCTACACGCGTAGAAATGCCGAATACATCGACACGGCTAGGCAGCACATCACGCGGATTCCGCAGCACCTGCAACACTTCTTTCTTGGGCCACTAATAGTGCGAGCTTCGGTGCATAACAACACCGCAGGTGTTTTCAAGGGATTCTACAAGAACAGACAGGGCATTGGTGCTTTTGGGGGTGAGGGTGCTCATGCGTTGAAGCGAATTATGGGTGAGATAGAAGTGGGGTCTCCTTCGTTCTCAAATCACGATTCCCGAGTGAGCGTTCTGCAAGAGGATGCAGTGAGCTTCAGTAAAGAGCATCCTGAGCATTTCGATCTGGTGTATATGGATCCACCATACAACCAACACCCGTACGGATCGAACTATTTCATGTTGAACCTTATCGCGAACTACGAACGGCCAACAGCGTTTAGTCGAGTGAGCGGAATCCCAACGGAATGGAATCGAAGTCCTTTCAATAAGCCGCAAAGCGCAAAGCAATCTCTGTTCGCCATCATTGAGAACCTCAATGCTCGGTTCTTCCTGATCTCATACAATAGCGAAGGCTTCATTAAGAAGGATGATTTCGTATCTGAACTGGAGAGAATGGGAACGCTCAAGACGCTTGAGACTCGGTACAATACTTACAGAGGTAGCAGGAACCTTAACACACGAGAACAGTACGTCACAGAATACCTGTTCTTGCTAGAGAAGAAGTGCTGAAACCATGTCCAAGAAAGACGACCTAAGAAAGCAGCGTGACGGAACCGTCATCAACAAGATTTCTTCCAAACAGGAGAAGGAGTTGGCGAAGGCTATAGAACGCATTGCAGAGGAGCTTCAGAAGAAGTTTCCAGGCATTGTCCTTGAGTTCGAAAGTCAATGGCTCCTGAGCACTGTTGTGAAATCATTGCGGAGTCAATTTCCGGAGGTAGACTTCAACTACTATCACGAGACTACGTCGATGCGCCCAGATGGGGGTATCCTTAGTATACAACGTGCGGACGGTCGACTCTTTCCCATCATCATCGCTGAGAAAAAGAATCAAGGGACTAATGACTTGCGCGCGCTTGAAGGAAAAGCCAAACAGGCCAAGGGAAATGCCATTGAACGATTAGGGAAGAATGTAATCGGCTTCCGGACAGCGCTACTCAGTGAATCAATATTCCCCTTCGTTTGTTTTGGGGATGGTTGTGACTTTGCCGATGACTCGAGCATCATTGACCGCGTGGTGACGATCGCTATGTTCGGCAAGCTGAATCAAGAGTACTTGCATGTTCAGGAGGGAAAGTTCAATCGAGGCTCGTTCTTCTTCCGGGTGGAAGAATGGACTGCCGACGAGATGTACTTAATTGGGCTGGAAATAGCCGTCAAGAGCGTGTACTACTACTACTCGAAGTACGGAGAAGAGAGCTTCAGGAGTGCTCTCCTGTGACAGTCGTTCAGGAGCAGCAACCGGCACACCTACTACAGCACCTCCAGCATGAGGCATTTGAGGTAGCGGGTCTCGGGGACGCCCCAGAGGACGGGATGGTCCGGTGGTTGGGTGCCGACGTGGACCTCGCGGAGTCGGCGTCCGGCATCGCGTGCGGCATCGGCGACCATGGAGGCGAAGAGCTCCGGTGCCATGTGCTGGGAGCAGGAGCAGGTGACGAGATAGCCGCCGGTGGGGATGCACTTGAGGGCGCGGAGGTTGATCTCCTTGTAGCCGCGGATGGCGTTGGCGAGTGCGCCCTTGCTCTTGGCGAAGGCGGGGGGATCGAGGACGATGACGTCCCACTGATCGCCTTTGCGGCTGGCCTCGGTGAGGTGATCGAAGACGTTGGCGGTGCGGAAGGTGCAGGCGGTGAATTGGTTGAGCGCGGCATTGCGGGTGGCCGTGGCGACGGCCTCCTCGGAGATGTCCAGCCCTACAACGGAGGTAGCGCCGCCCTTGGCGGCGTGGAGTGCGAAGCCGCCGGTGTGGGTGAAGCAATCGAGCACGCGGCGACCGCGGGTTATGCGCTGGATGGCGGTGTGGTTGATGGCCTGATCGAGGAAGTGGCCGGTCTTCTGTCCGCCGGCGACGTCGACATGCATGCGGACGCCGTGTCCGTCCTCGATGATGAGGTCGGTGTTGAAGGGCTTGCCGATGAATCCCTTTTCGATGGGGAGGCCCTCCTTGTCGCGGATGGGCACATCGTTGCGGAGGTAGATGCCCGCGGGCTTGACGATGTCGGTGAGCGCCTGGATGACGACGTCCTTCCAGCGCTCCATGCCGAGGGTGAGGAATTGGATGGAGAGGACCTCATTGAAGCGATCGACGACGAGGCCGGGGAGCTGGTCGGCCTCGCCGAAGACGACGCGGCAGCTGCCGGTGTAGCCCATGCGCTGGCGGAAGTGCCACGCGCGTTCGATGCGGGCGCGGATGAACTCCGTGTTGACGCGCTCATCGACATGGGTGGTGAGGAGGCGCACGCGGATCATGGAGCGCGGGTTGATGTAGCCCTGTCCGAGGGGGCGGTGCTTGGCATCGAATACCTGCACGATGTCGCCGGGGGTGTATTCGCCTTCCTCGCGGAGGATCTGGGTGGCGAAGACCCAGGGGTGGCCGAGTGCGATGCGGTCCTTGGTGTCCTCGACGATGATGCGGGCTTGGGGCATGGGCCGAAAGTAGGGGCCGCGGGAAGAGCACGCCGCGGAGTAGAGAGGAGGTGAAGGGAATGCGGTTCACGCAGAGGCGCGGGGGGCGCGGGGAAGAGTGGACCGCGGAGGCGCGGAAAGAAGGTGGCCGCAAAGGCGCGAAGACGCAAAGAGGGATGCGGCGGATGCGGGAAAATGCCGCAAGGGTTTCCGCTGCGCGGAAAGGAGCACATGAAGAGGAATGCATCTCACGCAGAGGCGCAGGGAACGCGGGGAAGTGTGAACCGCAGAGGGGCAGAGGGCACGGAGATGAAGTGGCCGCAAAGGCGCAAAGGATCGGAAGGAATTTACCGTCACAGTGCCTTCCTGCGGCATTTCCTTGCGCTTGATCCGCACTGCTCTCTGCGTCTTCGCGCCTTTGCGGCTTCATCTCCGCATGGCAGAGGGGTACCTGGCCGGACGCCTTATCGAAGCGGAGGCCGCGGGCCGGGGGCGAGTTGGGTGTCGCCTTCGTCGCGGAAGAAGTCGATGGTGGAGAGGTCCACGAGATGGACCTCGGCGTAGTAGTGGTGGAGGATGTCGGTGTAGGAGTACCCAGCGCGGGCCATGCCCATGGCGCCTTCCTGGCAGAGACCGACGGCGTGGCCGAAGCCTCTTCCTTGCAGGAGGACGCTTTCACCGGTGGTGGTAACGCTGAAGAAGGTGCTCTTGAGTTTGAGGTCCTCGCGGATGTGCTTCAATGGAAGTAAGGGCCAGGTGTTGCCGAGGTAGAGGTCGCGGCATTGGGGCTGGTAATCCAGCACGGCGGCGAGATGGGCCTTGTCCGCAGCGGAAAAGCCGAAGCGCTTGGTGAGGTAAGCGATCCACTCGGTGCGGGTGAGGGTCTTCTCCCACGTGGCGTGCGGCGCGGCGACGCAGAAGGTGTCGCGCGTGGCGCGGAGGTAGGGTTCGTGTTTGCTCCAGAGGTCCTCGGCGTTCATGGTCTCGCCGCCGCAGTTGCTGTGGAAGGTGGCGTGGATCAGCTTGATGTTGGAATCGACGATGACGAGTCCGCGTGTGGCGGTGACGGCCTCGGCGATGCTGTCGTTCTTGTTGCGGCCTTGGAAGACCTGACAATGCACGCCATCGCAGAGCTCGAAGCCCTCGGCGATGTGCTTGCGCTGGTTGGTGAGCGCATACGTGCGGCAACTCACCGCCTGCAATTTGTAATATTCGATGTGGTGGAAGTTGCCGGCCTCGGAGCGCACGACACCGGCGGTGTAGGCTTCCACCGGAACACGATCCACGAGCAGGAGTTTGCTTCCGGCGACACTCACTTCCAATGCGCCGGGATACTCGCGGTCGGCATTCTTGCTCTCCTCCGGTCGCAAGCGGAAGCCGCCATCCGCAGCAACGGGGATCACTTCGATCTTCTTCTTCGCGGTGAAGGAAAGGCTGAGCGACTTCGCGGAAAGTCCGCCGGGGATGACCGCGATGCGCAGTCCATCGGAGGTGCGCAACTCCCCTACCCGTGCACCGTCGGCGAGGACGGAGGATGTGCCACGCGAACTCATGACGAGCACTTGTGCGGTAGGTCGATCGCGGAAGAGGCCGACGCGCATGACGCGATCCATGTCGGTCGGTCCGCCCATACTGGTGCCCAGCAGAAAGACCAATGCGAGAAGGACGGAGGAACGCAGCGCCATGGAAGCGCCCAAAAGTACCCGGGTGGTCACCGGCTGGCGGGCAGTGCGTGCAGACTTTTCCACACGGCCGTAGCGACCTTGTGCGATGCGCCGGGGCCGCCGAGCTTGATGCGCAAGGCCGTGAGGCTGTTGAGCATGGTGTCGCGGTAGGGGCCATCGGCCATCAGTTGCTCCAACTCGTTGGCCATTGAATCCACCGTGAGATCGGACTGGATCAACTCGCGGACGACCTCCTTGCCCATGATGAGGTTCACGAGGCTGATGAACTCGATGTCCACCAAGCGCCTTGCGATCCACACGTTGAGGGCACTGCCGCTATAGCACACCGCTTCGGGCACACCGAAGAGGGCGGTCTCCAACGTAGCGGTGCCGCTCGTAACGAGTGCCGCGCGCGCATGGCGAAGGACATCGTAGGTGCGCTCCTTCACCACTTCAACCGGTGCGTCGCCGATGAATTGCCTGTAAAGTCCATCCGGCACGGATGGCGCGGCAGCAAGGACGAAACGGTATTGCGGGAAGCGGCCGGCCACACTCACCATCAGCGGTAGGATGCGATGGATCTCCTGCTGACGGCTGCCGGGAAGCACCGCCACGACGGGACGCGCATCATCACCGGGCAAGGGCTTCAACGGGGCGGAGCCTTCTTGTTGGATCGCATCGAGCAAGGGATGTCCGACGAACTCGACGTCCATGCCATACTTCGCGTACCACTCCTTCTCG
>Ga0138256_10001049_pt1 | contig 29716 bp, 26 predicted proteins | sample KNB2016incub_MG_FD_105486 | JGI IMG/M metagenome (GOLD analysis project Ga0138256, IMG submission 105486) | Active sludge microbial communities from wastewater in Klosterneuburg, Austria - KNB2014incub_MG | ecosystem: Engineered > WWTP > Activated sludge > Unclassified | place: Austria... | reverse complement strand
TTCATCACTTAAAAAAAGATCATTTACTTTTAGATTTATTAATTCAGATACACGAGTTCCACAAGCATAAAATAATTCTAAAATAGCTTTATCTCGCAAACCTAATTTATTATTTGTAATTGGCTGTGATAATATTTTTTCAACTTCGGCAACATCTAAAACTGCTGGGAGTTTTTTTGATAATTTTGGAGCAGATATTTTTTCAATTGGGTTTTTAACTATGTATTTATTCTTTAATAGAAATAAAAAAAATCCTTTTAGTGATGAAAAATATCTTGCTGATGATGTTCCAGAAAGTCCCAACTCTTTTAATATCTTAAAAAAAACACTAATGTGTTCTGAAGTTACGTTTGATGGATCATCAATATTTTTATCTTTGAGAAAAGAGTTAAAAGAAGTAAGATCATTTTTATATGAAGAAACTGTATTAACTGAAAGATTCTTTTCCAGTTTTAAATGGGTAAGATATTCTTTAAGAAATAACTCCATTTAATTCTCAATTTCTGTGCTTGTCCCTTTTTCAACTTCCTCTTGCTTCGGATATTTAATTCTTCTGTGATGCTGACTTATCAATATAGAGAGAAATGCTTCTTTCATTTTAGTTATATCTCTAAACGTGATAGGAGCTTCATCTAATTGTCCCTCTTTCAAACGTGAGTTAAAAATATTGTTAATCATATTTTCTACTTTTTGTGCGTCAGGCTCAGTTATTGATCTTACTGCAGATTCGCATCCATCTGCAAGCATAATGATTGCTGTTTCTTTTGTGTTTGGTTTTGGACCAGGATATCTATAATCATCAGTTTTTACTTTTTCTTCGCCATAAAGTTTTTTTGCTTTTTCATAAAAATATGAGCTAAGTGTTGTGCCATGATGCATCGGAATAAAATCTATTAGCTCCTGAGGAAGTTTATATTGTTTTGCAAGTTCAATCCCTTCGTTAACGTGCTTTAAAATCATAGTAGCACTTTCTTCAGGAGCCATATTTTCGTGTACGTTTTGATTGTTTAATTGGTTTTCAACAAAACCCTGTGGCGCAATTGTTTTACCAATATCATGATAGTAAGCTCCAACCCTTGCAAGCAAAGCATTTGCTCCAATTTGTTCTGCAGCAGCTTCTGCTATTGTTCCCATTGTCATTGAGTGATTAAAAGTTCCCGGAGCTTTTCTTGCAAGCTCACGTAATAATGGTCTATCAAAATTTGAAAATTCCAGAAGTGTTAGGTCGGTTGTAATGTTAAACAATCTTTCAAAAAATATTAATAAGCCATAAGTAAGTACCGGACTTATCAAAGCATTTGATGCTGCAAATGCAAATTCTATTAGCATCGAATCAAAGGGGGCAAATCGTTCTAATCCAAACGCAAGTATTGACGCAGTATAACCAATTAGTATATAGAGGAATGATCGGAATATTTGTGTGCGATTTTTAATATCCCGCACCGTGTAAACAGATAAGCCGCCAGCAATAAAATTCATTGCCATAAAAGTATAATCGTTGCCGCGCAAAGCTCCTACAATCAATGATAATATTACGGTTAAATAAAATCCAACACGTGAATCAAATACGATTGTAAATATCATTGAAGCTGCCGGAACAAAAATCAAATATTGTATTGGTGCTTTTACTGTTATGTGGTTTATCAAATAAGTTATAAAGGAAACAAATACTACAAGGATGGATATCAAAACAATTTTTGTGTTATCAAAAAATATTTTTTTTCTGAATAGATATAAATAGATTGATAATATTGTTATGAAGAAAGATATGTGTAAAAATTTTCCAAGAAACTGAAGTATTATCCCATCCTGTCCAATCGATTCACCTTTTGCTTCTTTATAAGATTCAATTTTTAGAATTACCGATTTAGATATTCTATCATGTTTAGCAATTATTCTTTCATTCTCATTAACAATACCCGCGTACTTGGAAACGTTGTTTTTTGCTTGTTCTATTTCAAGATTGGTAGCGTTTTCATTATAAACAAGAGTTGGTTTAACAAAATGCAAAGTAAATTCAATTAAAGCTTCTTTTAATTCATCAGAATAGTTTAAAGTTCTTATTCTATTTTTTGTTTCATTTGTTGCATCATCATAAAAAATAAACTTGTTTATAGGTTCAATTTTATCAACATTACCAATACGAACTGCAATACTATCTCTAATCTTTTCACTGATATTAAAATTAACTATTCCTTTTTTGCTTAAAGCATCAACAATTATTACTGTTTGATTAAAAAGATTATTTAATGAAGTTTCTCTTTGTTTAAGTTCTTTTTGCTTTTTTCTGATCTCTGAAAATTGAAAGAAAGCTTTGGAGCTTAAAAATGTTGGATTTAAAAATGCAGCTGGTTGATTTTTTAGGTTCTCATCAATTACACTAATTATATATGCGGCAAATGTTTTAAGTGAATCACTGTTTTTTCCTTCAACAATATTAAATATTGGATAAACAGATTTTTCTGCATTGAGAACCTCAGTGTTGTATGTTTGTTTTTCTTTTATGATTGGGAAACTAAATGGTGCGATTAAATCATCATTTGTCCAGATTGCTCCTTCTGTAACTTCTGATTCTATTGACTCTCCTTTCGGAAACATCATAACAATAAGAATTACGGTTATTAAACCTATAATTATTTTTCTTTTAGTTCCAGAATAGGAAAATATATTTTGTTCAGTGCTCATATTTTAGACATTTTGGCTTTTAATAATTCTTCTAAAAATACTGCAATACCTTCTTCGTTATTTGTTTTTTCAAGTACATAATCTGCTTTTTTCTTTAGCTCAGCTATAGCATTCTTCGGCGCTATTTTGAGCGCCTTGGTATCAAAAAGACTTAAATCATTGTACCAATCGCCCGCGACAACGGTTCTATCTTCATCAATACTTAGATACTTAAGTAAACGCTTCATAGCTTTACCTTTTGAAGAACCTGATCTTCTAATTTCAAGATAGTAAATTCCTTCGTGCGTTTGAGATCTGAAGTAAGAAAGTGAAACGCCTAAGGCAAATGGAAAACTAAATTTATCTCTAACATATTCAACTGTTCTTTTATTATCGCCGGCAAATACTATTTCTAAAGTTTTATCAGTTAAACCATCATAAGAATTTACTTCTTTATATACAGCACCAAATTTATCCATCAACTTTGGAATAACAGAATTTTGTTCTGTAAAGTAAATAGCTTCTGAATGACAAAGCGCAATGTTTATTAAATATTTTTCTGAGTACTCAATTGCCTGTTTTACATGTTTATCTTTTATAAATGAACGATAAACAAAATTTTTACCAGTTAAGCTTTTTATTGCAGTTCCATCCAAAGAAATTAATGGTGAATGTAATTTAAGTGATTCTGCAAGCGGTACAAGTGCTGAGTGTAATCTGCCGGAAGCAAATGAAAATCTCACACCAAGTTTTTTCAAATCACATATAAGCTGCTTGGTTGTTTCTCCAATTTCACCATTATCATTTACAAGAGTTCCATCTATATCAAAAAGAACAAACTCGATTTTTTTTAAATGTTTTATATCGAACATTTTATTCTATTACTTTTTTCCAGCCAATTTTTATAAGATTTAAATAAACAATAAATATTGAGATAACTGCAATTGCCAGGTAAATAAAGAATTCTTTCAAATCACCTAAAATCAATTTTCCAGTTCCAAATAAAATTGAATAAACTAAAATAACGCCTATTATTCAGTTAATAAACATTCAAACAAAACCTGAATTTTCATTTATCTTTCAAATGTTATTTTTTTTTCAACAAAATTCCATAACGATCAATTTTGAAAAATGCTATTATTAGCCACTAGTTCAGTAACAGCCAGAGAAATTACGACAGCAAAGTTTGATACAACCATCTTAATCCTTGCTAAAAACAAGAGTAATTTACTGCTTGAAAGGAAGAAGTCGTTTGTGCTTTTTCTTGCTTTTTTTGAATAAATCAAAGCAATTACTATGGAATAGATGAAGTAAGCAAGCAAAGTTATATAGCCTATTAATTCCACAATAAACTCTTTGGTACAGTATCTGTCTATTTGTTGTGTGCGATTTATTTTTTATGATGATAAATATAAGGTATAGTTGTGTAAATGGATACTTCGTTAATAACAATTCTTGCAATAATTGTATCTAGTATTGTTGCATTTTTTGCTTTTAAATTTAGTAAACCGTCAAATAAAAATTCAAAATTATCTTACAATGATAAAGTGTATTTACATGCCAATCTAGAGCTTGAGTTAAATAAAAATGATATAAGTAATAGATATGTTAGAGCAGAAGAAAGAGTAAAGAAAAAAGATTTTAAAGGTGCTATTGAAGACATAGATATGATTTTACAGCACGATAATAAAAATATTGTGTTAGTTTTTAAAAGAGGTGTAACTAAATTTGAAATTCATAATTATAAAGAAGCTTTAGAAGATTTTTCTCTGGTGATAAAGAATAATCCAACTGATCCATCAGCATTTTATTATCGCGGATTAGCAAATCTAAAACTCTCTAATTTTTCAAATGCTTATAATGATTTTACTTCAGCAATTTCTTTAGGATTAGGTGATAGAGATATTTTTTTCAATCGTGGGATTGTAGCCATGGAACTTGAAAAATTTTACGAAGCTATAGACGATTTTAATTTTTACTTAGCTGAGAATCCATTAGCTATTGAGGCTTACTTTAATAGAGGAATTGCTTATAACAAATGCGGCAGTTATGATTTTGCTCTGCGCGATCTAAATAAGACGATTGAGATAAATCCAAACCACGAAAAAGCATTTTTTGAGAGATCGTTTGTAAAGAAAAACCTAAATGATCTGGAAGGTTATAAAGCTGATCTAAATATATCTTATAAAAAAGGATATTTACACGCTTATCATTTTCTAAAAGAGGCTTAATCCGATAATTTTCTAGAAAACATTTGAAGGAGGTTACCAACTAGAAGAGTTACGCAAACACCAATCAAAACAAACCATGTCCATGCAACAACTTTAAAGACAATTATAAAACTCATTACAACAATTGCAGAAATAAATCCAGCTATTGCCTGATTTTGCTGAACTTTTTTACTGGATAATCCCAACAAAAACGTACCGAGCAAACCACCGTATGTAAAGGATGCAATACTTAGTGCAATCTCAACAACTGCTTTAGAACTTTCTTTAAATAGAAATGCTGAAAAGATTAACATTATAGCCCAAAATACTGTTAGCGATTTTGAGATAAACAAATTCTTTTTATCATTAATATTTTTTTGAAATGGTAGATATAAATCCAGCATCACAGAAGAAGACAGAGAAGTTATAGATCCTGCAAGTGTTGAAAGTGCTGCCGCAAATAATCCGGCAATAATTATCCCCTTTACTCCAGATGGTAACACTTCAATTATAAACTTAGAAAATATTTCATCAGATTTTATATCAAGCTTGCCGTAATAAGCAAAAAGAAGAACACCAATAAAAAGAAAAAGGGCAAACTGGAAAATTATTATCACACCAGAAGTTATAATTGCTTTTTTACTTTCTACAAGATTTTTTGCTGCAAGTAATCTTTGCACTACAAGCTGGTCAGTTCCGTGAGATGACATTGAAAGAAATGCACCGCCGATCAACCCACTTAATAAAGTATATGGCTGATAAAAGAATCCTGCAAAACTTTTATCAAATCCCAAATTAATAATGCTAAGTTTTGATGATACTTCTGTTGATAAAATGATTTGACTAAAATTTCCAGGAATATTGTTCATCAAATAATAGGCAGCTAAAATTGCTCCGCCGATATATATAAACATTTGTATTGCATCAACCCATATTACGCCTTTTAGACCACCAGTAAATGTATAAAGCAATGCAACAAAAGCAATTATTATTATTGCAACAATTGGAGAAATATCAAGCATTAAATAAAGTGGAATTGCAGTTGCAAAAAGTCTTACACCATCAGAGGCAGTGCGCGTAAATAAAAAAGTTACAGAAGCAAGCGAGCGTGTTTTTTTGCCAAACCTGTTTTCTAGATAAGAATATGCTGTAGTTAAATCACCTTTATAATATGCGGGTAAAAAGAATGCGGCAACAATTATTCTACCGATTAAATATCCAAAAGTTAATTGAAGAAAATTTAGATTTGTTAAGTATGCAAGTCCTGGAATTGAAATAAAAGTAAGTGTGCTTGTTTCTGCTGCAACGATTGAAAAACTAATTGCCCACCAAGGTACTTCCTGCGATCCAATAAAATAATCTTTAACCGTTTTTTGTTTTCCGCCACTCAACTTACCAAAAATAGCAATCGCAAAGAGGTAAACTATTATAATAATATAATCAAGTGTCGATACTTGCAATATTATTTTCCTAAATCTATTAGCGCATGTTCAACTGTATCAGTTACAGGTAAAACTCTATCAAGCTGAGTGATTTTTATTAAGTTGTGTACTTTTTCTGATGGAGCAGCTAATCTTATTTGTCCTTCGTTTGCAGATACAATTCTATTTGCAACTAAAATTGCGCTTAAGCCGGAGCTATCACAGCTTTCTACATCACTTAAATCTATAATAATTTTTTGAACACCTTCAACTTTCAGGATCATTGTAAACTCACCTTTTAACAAACCGGAAATACTTGTATCCAACCTTTTCTCGTTCAACTTAAAAATGGTAACATCGCCCACGCGTTTAGTTTCAAAATTCATTGTATTTCCTTAAAACATTTTTAAACAATTTAGAAAATTACTATAAGATTTTTCTGCTTCAGCTTCGTTATTTGCAATCTGCAAATTGTAATATTTGTCTGCGCCTTTTTTTGAAAATCCTATTCTTAATTTAGCGTTAACAAGATTTGAAGCATAACTATACAACAACTCATCCTTACGATTCAAATCCATAACTGCATCAAATCTCATTTCGGAAAGTTTATCAATTAGTTTATGATTTGGTAAATCAAGTTTATTTAAATCAGCAACGCCTACTTCCATCGCTTTATTTCTATACTTTGCCGGCATTAAACTTATTCGGTAATCTCTTGTTAAAATTTTTATTGATTTATTTAAATGCTCAAGATGATCCAGAACTAAAAAACTTGCCCTAAAATCCTTTTCATCCTCGGGCATTAAAATTAAAAACGATCCTGAACGTTTTAACGCTTCAGAAAAATCAAGTTCATTTAAAACAATAGCTTTTAGTTTTCTGGTTATTAAAAATCTGGAAACATTATTTTTTATTGCATCAATCATATTTATTCGTTTTCTTCAAGGAGTTTTAGAAAAGCTGTTTCATCAATAACTTTTACACCTAACGATTCAGCTTTAGATAATTTTGATCCGGCTTTTTCACCAGCAACAACATAATCTGTGTTCTTACTAACACTTGATGTTACTTTTCCACCCAAGGCTAATACTCGCGCTCCCGCATCTTCACGAGAAAATGTTGAAAGAGTGCCGGTTAATACAAAAATTTTCCCGGTTAACTGTGTCTGCTTTATTTCTTTTTTTTCTGATATGAAATTTAAGCCAGATTTTTTTAATTCTTCAATTAACTTAACATTCTTTTTATCTGAAAAGAATTGCTTGATACTTTTACTAATACTCGGTCCAATTTCATAAACCTTAGTAATTTCTTCTTCGTCTGCAACAATAATATCATCAATACTATTAAAATGATCGGTAATTTTTTGTGCCGCACCTGCACCTATGTATCTAATTCCAATGGCAAAAAGGACTTTAGAAAAAGGTTGACTTTTACTTTTTTCAATAGCATTTAAAAGATTATCAATGCTTTTTTCGCCAAGTCTTTCGATCTTAATTAAATCGGCACGTTTATTTTTTAATTTATAAATATCTGAAATGTGATTTATAAAACCTTTATCGACAAACAAATCTATTAAAGCATCACCCAATCCTTCAATATCCATTGCACCGCGAGCAGCAAAATGAATTAATCTACCTTTTATTTGCGCCGAGCATTCGGGATTCTCGCAATAAAAAGCAACTTCATTTTCTGGTTTGAATATTTTAGAGTTGCATACCGGACATTTTTCTGGTGGATTTGTTGCCTGACTTTTTTTTGCACGTTCACTTAAAACAACTGATACAACTTTTGGAATTACATCTCCGCCTTTTTCGATTACAACTGTATCTCCAACTCTAATATCTTTACGCTGTATTTCATCATAGTTGTGCAATGTTGCGCGGCTAATTGTTGATCCAGCAAGCTTTACAGGCTCTAATTCGGCTACCGGAGTGATTGCACCGGTTCTTCCAACTTGCCATGTTATATCATTTAATTTTGTAAATGCTTGCTTTGATTTAAACTTATACGCAACCGCCCAGCGTGGTGATTTTGCAATACTCCCTAATATTTTTTGCTGATGAATAGAATTTACTTTTATAACCGCACCATCAATTTCATAATCAAGAGTATCTCTGATTTCTTCAAATTTATTACAGACTTTTAAAACTTCATCAATACTTTTACAGATTTGATATTTATCGTTTACCATAAACCCAAGGTCTTTAAGTAACTTAAGATTTTCTTGTTGCGAATTAAATTCCTCATCAACACTTATTAGCGAATATAAAAACACATTTAATTTTCTTGATGCAACAATTTTGGGATCTTGTAATTTTAATGTGCCTGCTGTAGAGTTACGCGGATTGGCGAAAAGTTTTTCTTCTTTTGATTCTCTTTCTTTGTTAAGATTTTCAAAATCCTCAATTCGCATAAAAACTTCGCCACGGACTTCAAAATCATTTAATTTATACTTTTTAACTTTACTTAAATCGATTTTTAATGGAATTGATCTTATTGTTTTAACATTGGTTGTTATTTCTTCACCAGTAGTTCCATCACCACGAGTTGCGGCAGTTTTAAATTTCCCATTAATATAATTTATGCTAACTGATGCGCCATCAATCTTTAATTCAACAACATATTCAACTTTTTCTTTTTCAGATAGTGCTTCTTTAACTCGTCGATCAAAATCAAATAAATCTTGCTCATCATAAGTATTTGATAGACTGAGCATAGGTATTTTATGTTTTACTGGATTGAACTCTTTGGTAAGATCTTTTCCAACTCTTTGCGTGGGAGAATCAGGAGTAACTAGTTGAGGGTTTTCAGTTTCAAGTTTTTCAAGTTCTTTAATAAGCTTATCATAATTTTCATCACTAATTATCGGTTCAGCTAATACATAGTAATTGTAATCGTGCTTAATAATTTGATTGCGCAGTTCCTCAATTTTTTTTTCAACAGAAACAGACATTTATTGTTGTTCTATTTTAGGTGGTGCGTTTAAATATATTAGTCCGTTTTTATCAAGCTTAAAGTGGCGAACAGAACCACTCCGACCTATAAAATCAACATCCTGATTATTCATTTGCAAAGTTACGCCGCCAGAATTTCCAACAGTTGCTTTAAATTCACTCAACGCATTAATTGTAAATTTTGAGTTCGCATTCAATGTAAATTCTTGAGTTCGATTGTTATCAAGCACAACAAAAACCCAGGCTGTTTCTTTCGCATAAAATGTAAGATGAAGACTATCAGAAGAAACAATTGTATCGGTACTATCTACAATTATTTGTTCGGCAGGTTGCTCTTCTACATATCTTTGATTGCTTTGTTCAATCACTTCATCAATTGGTGTTTCTTCAACAACAATCTTATCGCTTTTATCAAAAATAAAAAGATATAAAAGTGCTGCAATTATAATTAACCCAACTCCACCAAGGCCAAAAATCATTAATTGTTTATTAGCTTTATGTTCATCTTCCGCTGATTTATGTTTCGGTTCATCAGCATAAGATTTTAATTGCGATACTGGTTTTACTACTGATTTTTGAACTTCAACGATTGGCGTTTCAATTTTGGGAGCTTGAGTTACAGGTTCTTTAATTGGTTCAACTGCCTTAACTTCTTCTACAGATGGATTAAGATTAAACTCACGATTTTCTTTTGCAGCTTCAAATTTCTTTAAAGTTATATTCTCATCTAACCCTATTGTCTTTGCATATTGTTTTAAAAACGCTTTAACATAAATATCAGGCAAGAAAGCAAAATTACCCTGATCAATAGCTTCAAGAAATTTTAAATCTATTCTTGTTTTATTAGCTAATTGTTGCAGCGTTAATCCGCTACTTTCTCGTTGTAATCTTAATTCGTCAGCAAATTTATCAAGCATAATTTTAGTTTAGTTTGTTATTCAATTCTTACAAGTTTTGCAGCAAAAGCACCATCCATTAAATGCTTATGCGGATAAGTTTGTATGCATCCGTTTTCATCAATAAGATTATCAGATACTTTGGATTTTGCAGATTCAAATTTAAAGTTTGGATGTGATTCTAAAAACTTTTTAACTATCTCAAAATTTTCTTCAGGTTCTATAGAGCAAGTGCTGTAAACTACAACTCCGCCTTGCTTAACAAGTTCAGATGCTTTTGATAAGAGTTTAAGCTGCATATCAGACATTCGTCTTAAATCAAAAATATCTTTTTTCCATTTGATATCAGGTTTTTTAGAAAGAGTTCCCGTACCGCTGCAAGGAACATCAGCAAGCACTCTATCAAATAACTCAGATTCAAACTCAAGTGCATCACTTTCAATTGTATCCACAATTGTTAATCCAAGACGCTCATTATTTTTTCTTACAAGCTTTAACCTTCCATCATAGCGATCAATAGCAATAATCTTTCCGGTATTTTTCATCAATGACCCAAGATAAGCTGTTTTACCTCCAGGCGCTGCACACATATCAAGCACATTCATTCCAGGTTCTACATCCAATAGTCTAACAGCTAAGCCTGCGCTTTCATCCTGAATATTAAAATATCCTTTTGTGTAATAATCCCACGCAGTTATGTTTGTAAGATTCTGAAGTTGAACAAACTCTTCAAGAAATTTGCCGGGGCGATATTTAAGATTAACTTGTTCAAGTAATGATTTAAAATCCTGTATGGTGGTTTTAATTGCATTAACTCTTAATGTAAGATACGGTTTTTCATTATTCGCATTTAAAAGTTTTTCAGTTTCTGCTCTACCAAATCTATCCAGGTAACGTTTTACCATCCACGCTGGATGAGAATAATATGCACTTAAATATCCAAGAATGTCTTCATTGGGATCTGGATACCGGATTGCATTTTTACTTCTGATAATATTTCTAAGAATTGCATTTGTAAGATCAGCAGGTTTTTGTCCTTGTAATTTTTTTACAAACTCAACAGCTTCATTAACTGCTGCGTGATCAGGAATTCTATCTAAAAATAAAATCTGGTAAAGGGCTACACGTAATCCATTTTTTAGATTTGGAATTGCTTTAGAAAACTGTCCTTTATAAAATCCGTTTAGAATCCAATCTAATCTTCCCTGCCATCTTGTAACGCCGTGAACAATTTCATAAAGCAATGCTTTATCAGGTCCGTTAAGCTCAGCAGTTTTTAGCTCATTATCCAAAAGTTTTTCTAAGTAAGCATCCGTTCGTTCTACACGATTTAGAATTTTTACCGCAAGTCCTCTAACACCCTGGTACAAATCTATAATTTTATGTTCTTCAAGATGTCCTAGATCTTTTGCTTCAGTTACTTGCTCATTAACACCTTCTAAATTCTGCTCTATATTTTGATCAAGATTCTCTTCCAACTAATAACCTCTTTTTTCTCTATCTGATTTTGTTAACTCAAAAATTACTTTAAACATTATTTCATCTTTTTTATCAAAACTAATCTTTCTTCTGTTAAAAACAATTTTTGCTGTCTCTATCGATTTATTAATATCATAAGCTAAAGATGCCTCATCTCCGCCCCACGTAAAAGATGGAACATATTTACCAGGAAAACCCTGTGCAAAAATATTGCAAGAGAATCCAACAACCGTTCCTGTGTTAAACATTGTGTTAATTGCACTTTTAGAATGATCACCAATCATCAAACCAAGAAATTGCGAATCACTATTAACTTCTTTATTGCTTAACTGAATTTTTATTTTAGAGTAATTATTTTTCAAATCGCTATTGTTTGTATCAGCACCAAGATTAACCCAGCTGCCAATATAAGAGTGCCCGATAAATCCTGCGTGCTGCTTATTTGAGTAATCAATAAAAATTGATTGCTCAACCTCGCCGCCAACTTTACAAACTTTACCTATAGAAACGTTTTCATAAATGGTTGCGCCGCTTTTAATTTTTGATGATTCACCAATAAAACAAGGACCTTCAATTACAGCGTTGGGATAAATAAATACATTATCAGAAATTATTATTGGCCCGTTTGAGGCATCAAGTACAACACCCGGTTTTATTGTTACATTTTTCCCTACAAAAACTTTTTCCTTATTAAGAATGTGCACCGATGAATCAATCTTGCTTACAAAATTTTCTTTTGATTTTTCTACAAGATAATTAAAATCATCAGCAATTTGTTTTCCGTTATGGTTGATTAAATCCCAAAGATAGTTTGCACATTTTAAATCAAGAATTTTAATCGGCAGTCCATTAAAATCAGAAACAGCAAATAAATCATTTAAATGTGTAATTTTATGTTTAAGATTTACACCCGAAAGATAAGCTGCAACTACAGTTTCTTCGTTAACAAAAACTTTATCTTCGCCGGGTATCAAAGGCAAAATATCTGCAAGATCCTGCGGAGCAATAATCCTTCCATTTATAAACAAACATTCACTTGATTCAATCTTATTAACAAGGCAATCAGGATTTTGATGCTGTACAATTTCTGCAAGATATGGCCGGCAATGAAGTGATACTTTAACATCACCATAACTACGAATTATTTTTTCTTTAAGCGAATCAATTCCGCAAAGCAAATCATAAACCGGTCTTGCAAAAACGAGCGGTTCAAAGTTAGAATAGTTTATGTCTTCAAAAATGCAGATTTGCATTATCGTTTAATCCTTCAGAAATCGATACAGGAATTTAACATTTTTTGGCGTAAGATTCTTTAAAGAAAAACTTATAATAACGAGGCTATTTGGATTTGATGGTATCTTTTTAAAGTCATAATTTTGAAGTGAATCTATATTCATTTCAGTTAAAATTATTAACTATTGTTAACTATTCTACAATGCAATCTCCTCTAGAAAAAATTTTAATAAGTTCTTACAAAGAAGAAATGATTACATTTCTAAAAACTCATCCTGAATATTTTGATGAAGCAATACGACTGGCGATATCTGACAACCAACCCTTTGCCTGGCGTTCAGCTTTTATACTTTTTGATTGTATAGATGAAAATGATAAACGCGTGAAGAAACAAATCAACGCTATTCTAAACTGTATTAAAGATAAAAAAGATGGGCATCAAAGAGAGCTTCTAAAAATTCTATATAAGATGAAGTTAAATAAACAGCAGGAAGGAATTGTTTTTGATATCTGCATAAGATTGTGGGAACAAATAGGAAAAGATCCTTCTGTAAGAATGACTGCTCTTAAGTTTATAATTAAAACCGCTAATAAATATCCCGAGCTTTTAGAAGAAATTAGTTTTCTTTTACAGGAACAATATCTTGTTACATTATCTCCGGGTGTTAAAAACTCAATCAGGAAAATGATTAACGAGGTAATAAAACAAGATGAATAATTGCTCTATATTAACTCTCACTCCGTCACATTAGTAACAGAAGCAGTTTTTCTTGAGAAGAATGAATAAATAGCGGGGACAATAAAAAGCGTTAGGAATGTTGAAAGAATCAATCCACCAACAACAGCAATACCCATAGAGACCCTGCTCTCAGAGCCTGCGCCAAGCGCTAATGCAATTGGTAAAATTCCAAGTACAGTAGAAAGACTTGTCATTAAGATTGGTCTTAATCGTGCGGCTGCTGCGCTTATAACAGCATCATCTTTTGTTAAACCGGTAGCTTTTCTCTGGTTTGCAAACTCAACAATTAAAATTCCGTTTTTAGTTACAAGACCAATTAACATAATAATTCCAATTTCACTAAAAATATTTAATGTCTGATCGAAGTACCAGAGTGAAATTAACGCACCAAGCAATGCAAGTGGAACTGTAAACAAAATAATAAAAGGATCACGGAAACTTTCGAACTGTGCAGCAAGTATTAAATAAATCAACCCAAGTGCAAGTATAAATGCAAAAATTAAACTTGATGAACTTTCTTTAAAATCTTTTGACGTACCATCAAGCGCAGTTGCGAATCGATCATCAAGAACTTTATCTGCAACGCCCTGCATTGCTTCAATTCCCTCACCTAAGGAAACTCCTGGTGCTAATCCTGCCGAAACAGTAGCAGAAACATAACGGTTAAATCTAAACAACTGCGGAGGTGCACTTTGTTCTTCAACAAACACAACATTATCAAGTTGTATTAACTCGCCTACATTATTTTTTACATAAGTTGATTTAAGATCAATTGGTGCATCACGGTTTTCTCTTGAGAACTGCCCAATCACCTGGTATTGTTTTCCATCTTTTATAAAATATCCAAATCTTTGTCCACTAAAAGCAGATTGAATAGTTTGTGCAATATCGATTGTTGAAACACCAAGTGCTCTTGCTTTTTGTCTATCGATAGAAAGTTTTAATTCGGGTTTATTAAATTTTAAATTAGGCTCAATAATAGTGAACACCTTTGTTTTCTTAGCTTCCTCAACAAACTTTGGAAGAAATTCTCTTAGCAGTTCAAAGTTTGGAGCTTGCAACACAAACTGAACAGGCAAACTACCGCGTCTTCCACCACCAATTGTTTGTTGCTGTGTTATAAAGGCTCTTGCACCATTTAATGAATTAACAACAGGAGTAAGATCATCTGCAATTTGTTGTTGAGATCTGTTTCTTTGATCAGGTTCTTTCAAAATTAAATTTATAAAACCTGAGTTTACTGATCCAGCTGCTCCACCACTTGGCGATGTTAAAGAAATTATGCCTTCTTTTTTCGGAACTTTTTCTTTGATAATACTTACAGCTTCATCAATGTATCTATCCATATACTCAAACGTTGCGCCTTCTTGTGCAGTAATGTTTATGGATAATCTGCTTCTGTCCTCCAATGGCGCTAACTCAGTTGGCAGTGTTGAGAACAATACATAAATAAGAATGATCGCAAATACTGTTACAGGAATTGCCAACCATCTATGTTCAACAAAATATTTTAATTGTCTTTGATATGTTTCATTAAGTTTAACAAAAAATGGTTCAGTAACATTATAAAACCAATTATGCTTTTCTCTTCGCTTAAGAATTTTAGTACTTAACATTGGCGTTAATGTTAATGCAACAAAAGCTGAGATTAAAACCGCACCAGCCACAACAATTCCAAACTCTCTGAATAATCTACCGGTAATTCCCTGCAAAAAGATTACCGGCATAAACACAGCAGCAAGTGCAATCGTAGTAGAGATTACTGCAAAAAATATTTCTGCAGATCCTTTTTTGCCTGCTTCAATCGGATCCATCTTGTTTTCAATTTTTGTATAGATGTTTTCAAGTACAATTATCGCATCGTCCACAACCATTCCGATTGCAAGTACAATTCCGAGAAGTGTTAAAACATTTATAGAAAAATCTGCAACATACATTATAAAAAATGCACCGATAAGTGAAATGGGAATTACAAGAACCGGAATAATTGTAGTTCTCCAATCTCGCAGAAATAAAAAGATTATCATTACAACCAACCCAAATGCAACAAGAATGGTTTGTTCAACTTCGCTTATGGATTCACGAATAAAAGTCGTTACATCAAATCCGATCCCGGTGTTTATATCATGCGGTAAAGTTTTTTTAATCTGCTCTAATCTTTTATAAAACTCATCAGCAATTGCTATGTTGTTTGCACCAGCTTGCGAAATCAATACAACACCAACCATTGGAATTCCATCACGTCTAAGAATCGTGCGTTCGTTTTCTGCACCAAGTTGTGAGTAACCAATATCTTTTACCCTTACAATATTTCCTTCTGCTTCTTTTACAATAAGATTATCAAATTCAATTTCAGTCTGCAATCTTCCTATTGTTCTGATAGATAATTCAGTATCATCTCCTTCAATTCTACCAGATGGAAGCTCAACATTTTCTCTGTTCAAAGCATTTCTAACATCAACAGGCGAAAGTTGAAATGATGCAAGCTTAGCCGGATCTAACCATAATCGCATTGCATATTTTTTCTCACCCCAAATTTGAACTGCACTAACTCCGGAAATTGTTTGCAGTCTTTCTTTAAAAACATTGTTAGCAATTTCTGTTAGCTCGAGTAAGTTTCTTGTATCGCTTTGTACGTTAAGAAAAACAATCGGCGTTGCATCAGCATCGGCCTTGGCAACAATCGGCATATCGATATCGGGAGGCAATACAGAAAGAGAACGCGAAACTCTATCTCGCACATCATTGGCGGCAGCTTCAAGATCAACATCAATATCAAACTCAACAGTAATCGTGCTTCTTCCATCGCGACTCGATGATGTTAATGATTTTATTCCTGCAATTCCGTTTATGGATTCTTCAAGCGGTTCAGTAATCTGGCTTTCAATTACATCAGCATTTGCGCCAACATAACTTGTTGAAACTGTTATAATTGGTGGATCAACAGAGGGAAATTCTCGTATGCCCAGATAAGTATAGCCCAGCACACCAAACACAATAATTACTATAGATAAAACTATTGCAAGTACCGGTCTTTGAATACTTATTGAAGATAAACTCATTTAGAATTTTTGTTTAATTGAATTCTGAAATTTTAACTTTAGACTTTGGTCTGATTTGCAAAATGCCTGATGTAATAACTGTGTCGCCATTACTTAAACCGGATACAATCTGAACTTTGGTTTCTTCGCGAATACCAATTTCAACTGCTTGTGGGGCAACAACTCCATTTTTATACAAGTAAACTCTTTGTCCTTTTAATTCGGGAACAATAGATACAGTTGGAATTAAAATTGCATCACTAATTTGTTTAAGATTTAATTCAACATTTGCAAAAGCACCCGGAATCAATTCTGAATAATATGAACTGCAGATAGCTCTTATTTTTAACGTTCTTGTTCCAGGATCAATTCTTGGTTCAATTGCAAAAACTTTTGCTTTAAAAATATTTGTACTTCCACTTATTTTAAACTCAAGTTCATCACCTGCTTTTACAGATGTAGAATATCTTTCAGGTATAGAAAAATCAACCTTAATGCTGCTAAGATTTTGCAGCTTTGCTATAACTGTAGATGTTGTTACATAGCTTCCCTCGCTTACCGATCTTAATCCAACAACACCGCTAAATGGCGCTTTGATTTCAGTCTTATCAATCTGAGCTTTAATCAAATCACAATCTGCTTTACTAACATTTAATTCACCAAGCGTGTTATCATATTCTTCCTGGCTGATTAAATTTCCATCACGCAATTGTCTTTGTCTAAATTCTTTTTCTTCAGAAAGCTTTACTTTTGATTCAGCTCTTCTTAACTGTGCCTGCAAATCAGAATCATTAATCTTGATTAACAAATCACTCTTATTAACATGGCTTCCCTCTTTAAAAAGTATTTTAATAATCTTACCGGAAACTTCGCTTCGTAATTCAACTTCTTCATTTGCTAAAATCGTTCCTGTTGTTAGAACATTATTACCTAAAGTTTCTAATGAAACAATATGAGCTTTTACATTTATAACCTGGTCCAGTTTATCACCTGCAGTATTATTTGTTTTTTGAGATGATAAAGAAAAGAATTTTGGTAAAAACACAATTAACAAAACAACCAAAACTATAATTGAGATTACTATTTTCTTTAAGTTATTTTTCATAGGGTATCTTGGAATTCAAACTAAAAAATTTATAACACAATCAAAAGATAAAAATAAAAAAGCCCCGAAGTTTCGGGGCTCATCACATAATAATATATTCTTTTATTGTTTCTTGCTGTACTTTTTGTTGAACTTTTCAACTCTACCGGCAGTATCAAGTAATTTTTGTTTTCCGGTAAAGAAAGGATGCGAACCACTTGAAATTTCTAATTTCACTAGTGGATAAGTTTTTCCATCTGTCCATTGAATTGTATCGCTTGTTTTTATCGTAGAGCGAGTTAAAATTGCAAATTCACAAGATGCATCTTGAAATACAACTGGTTTATATTCTGGGTGAATTCCTGGTTTCATTTCTGTCCTAAATATTTTTTTCTATAAATCGTGGGGATAAATATAGGCCTTTCGGCAGTATTATCCAATTTACTTTTGTGTGGATTTTGTTTGATTTTCTTCCGTTTTGGCACTTTTCTGCGTCGTTACCTTCATTTTTAACTGTTGAACCTCAACTTTTTCTTCGGTTGAAAGATTTCTTTGCATAAAATTCAAGTTTGACTTACTGATTTGAGATGAAGAGGCAGCTTTGGGCGATGGAGCAACAGTTCCGCCGAGACTTAATGTTTGCTCCGATTCAAAACTATCTGAAATATTTTGATCATTAGCCACTTCATTTATTACCGGCTTTTCATTATCCAACATTTTTTTATCTGTCTTAATATCATCACTTTGAGAATTTGTAAGTGGCTGCGCTTCACCTTTTTCTAGCGATAAAACTTTTTCAGGATGTTCAACTACAATATTTTTTTGTTGGATAGATTTTTTTTCTTTCTCAACAGGTATATTATAAGTTGCTGCAACTACATTAAAATCTTCTCTTAATCTTGGTTCAATAGTTAATGGATCTTCCATTTGCTCAGGTGTTATATCCACCACAAAAAAGATTATTACTGCTGAGGCTAGTGCAATTGCTGCGGGTGCAATTTTACCAGGAGTAAATATTTTTTCCCAGAAACTAACTTTCTTAGTTTCTTCAGATGAATTTATTTTTCTCCAAAGTTCTGTTTCAAAGTTTTTTGGGGCATCAACCTTGGTAAGATTTTTTAGATCATCAATAAGTTTTTTATTTGTTTTGTCTTCATTCATATTTATTAATCCTCAATCAAAATAAATATCTTTTAGATACTTCTGCAACTCTGCTCTGCCTCTATTTATCCTTGATTTTACAGTTCCAACTTCAATCTGCATTATTTCTGCAATTTCTTCATAAGACATTTCCTGTACATCTCTAAGTATCACAGCTTCTCTATACGAATCTCTAACTTTTAACAATGCCTTCTGAATAATTTCATTCTTCATACTTGCATCAGCAAGAACATCTGGCCTTGTAGAGTTATCGGGAATATCAAAACTTTTGTCTTCTTCCCCGAATTTACTTATCGAGAAAAAATTTCTTTTCCGCCTTCTCTGATATTCTGTTCTTGCAAGATTACCAGCAATGGTGTAAATCCATGTCGAAAATTTTGCCAATGAACTGTAATTATCTTTATATCGATAAACTTTTACAAATGCATCCTGCACAACATCCACGCAAGCATCATAATCTCCAAGAAATCTGTACACATAATTTGTTAAAGGATTCTTAAATCTCAAAACCAAAATTTCAAAAGCTTTTTCATTTCCACTTTTCTGAAACTCCAGAATTAATTCTTCATCCGTTAATTCGTTAAGATTTCTATCCACCAGGAACTTTTACTCATTTAGTTTGATGTTTGTTTCAATTTCTAATCAAAATTTACGAAAAGTTAAGAAAAGCTTGGAATTTTTAACTGATTAATCAGGAATAATTTCGGCTATTAATATGCTTATTAAGGTATAATCATCAATTGAGGTTGTTTTAACAGATAAATCAGCCTTTAGCAAAGCTGTAAAAACATTTGCTAAATTTTTATCAGAGTATAATTTTCTTGCTAAGTGATAATCCTTAAGATAATAAGGATGTGTGCCCAAAATTCTGGCAACTTGATATTCGTTTGTATTTGCTGCTGTTAATTCAGCTAATCGTGCAAGACCGGTAAAGTATTTATTCAACATTGCAATTATCTGGATTGGCTCACTTCCATTGTTTAAAAGATTGTGAGCAACTTTAAGCGCATTTGATTTACTCTTTTTCCCAACAGCGTTCTGCAAATCAAAAATTGTATACTGCTTAAGTGAAGTTGATAATCCACGGATACTATCAATTGTAATTTCTTTGCTCTCGCCGATATAAATAAAAATCTTTTCAAGTTGAGATTCTAAAGTGTTTCTATTTTCGCCGGAAATATCTGTCAGCAATTGAGCGTTTTCATACGAAATTATTTTACCATTTTTTTCAACATTTGAAATCAGCCAATCAATTAAACTTTTACCTTTTAATTCTTTAGCTTCATAAAGATAGCCCTGGCTTGCAAGCGTTTTATATGGTTCCGATTCCGGATTTGAAATTGATCCATCGTGTAAAAAAATAAGCACTGTAAAATCGGCTGGAGACTTAAGATAATTTACAAGTTCTTTTTTGTCTCTTGGTTTTTCTGCTTGCTTAAGTACAATTAGCTTTTTGTCAGATCCAAACGGAAATGTTGAAGCCAATCCAACAATGCTTGAAATGGTTTGATTTTCGCCGTAGTAATTTTCTTTATCAAAGTCTGAAGTGATAAATGGGGCAACTGTTTTTTCTATTTCTTTAAAAGTCGTTTCAATGCTATACGAGTCTTCACCAAAAAGATAATAAACAGGTAATATCTTTTTTTGCTTTAACTGTTTTTCTATTTCCTGTATTGATGGAGCTTTGCTTTTTGCCATTGCTAACTTTTAAAATTAAAGATGACATCTTTTAGAAAGATGTCATCTTTTAATAATGTTTAACACAATTTATCTTTCTTCAATCGTAACTGTTTCCATTACAACATCTTTTACTGGCTTATCTTGCGCACCTTTTTCAACTTTACCAATTGCGCTTACTACTTCCATTCCTGCAATAACTTTTCCAAAAATTGTATGATGATTATTTAACCATGCTGTAGCAGCAAGGGTAATAAAAAATTGACTTCCGTTTGTATTTGGACCAGCATTTGCCATTGATAAAACACCAGCGCTATCGTGTTTTAAAGTTGCTACAAATTCATCATTAAATTTTTTGCCCCAAATGCTTTCGCCGCCTCTTCCGGTTCCAGTTGGATCGCCGCCCTGAATCATAAATCCATCTATAACTCTGTGGAAAATAACACCATTGTAATAACCTTTATTTGCAAGCCCAACAAAGTTTTCAACTGTCTTTGGTGTTTCTTTTGCAAAAAGTTCGATTTCAATCGTACCCATATTTGTTTTAATAACAGCAACGCTCATTGTTTTCTCCTTTGGTTTAATAATTTCGCTCGATGAACAGGCTGTTAAAAATAAGCCCGTGATTATTGCCGCAGCAATAAAGAATTTTTTCATTTAACCTCCTTATGGATTTATAATGTTTGAATAAAGTAAAACTAATATTAAAACCCCAAGTGCAATTCTATAAAAGATGAACACGAATGTAGAATTCTTTTTTAAATATTTTAGTAAAAAATCTATTGCAAGATAACCGCTAATTCCTGAAACAACAGTTGCAACTATAAGATTTAATGCAAGATCATAATTGATAAAAGCTAGTGATTCCTTAAGCTGTAATAATCCGCTTGCAAGTATTGCGGGAACACTTAACAAAAAAGAAAATCTTGCGGCAACATCGCGCTTTAATCCAAGAAATAATCCACCTGTAATTGTTGTTCCTGATCTTGATGAACCAGGAATTAATGCAACTGCTTGTGCTAATCCAATTAAAATTGAATCTAACATTGTTACATCTTTAATATCTTTTTTAAACTTTGCTGTTTTCTCTGCAATTGCAAGAATTATTGCAAGTACAATTAAACTTCCGCTGATTACATAAAGATTTTTTGTTAATGCACCTTCAATCATATCTTTAAATAATAATCCAACAACAACAATTGGAATTGTTCCTGCAATAATCATCCAGCCAAGTTTTGAATTTAAAGATTGCTCGGAATATTTTAATCTTTTCTGAAAATTATTTTGCAAAAACTCAATAAATATATTCCAAAGATCTTTCCAGAAATAAACAAAGATTGATATCATCGTTCCAAGTTGAATAACCGCAATAAATGAAGTCCAATGTTCAGGATTTTTATCAGAAATTAATCCCATAAATTTTCCAGCAAGTGTTAAATGTCCCGTACTGCTGATTGGAAGAAATTCTGTAATTCCCTGAACGATTCCTAAAATAATTGCTTCAATAATGCTCAAATAAACTCCTTAAAATTGATATGAGATTCCCAATCTAATTCCGAATGAAAGAGAACTAAAATTTACATTACCGATACTGTTTGTATCCGTAGTTTCTTCCGGCTTGCCAATTACATCATAACGAACATCTGCGCCGATGTGTGCAAATACATCTTGTGAAAGAGCTGTGTTTCCAACACCACGCAAAATAAATCCAAACCCAAAAGAAGAATAATTATAATCATTTGGATCAGCAGGAAGTTTTTCTGTGATTGATAATAATCTTAATCCTGCACCGCCGCCAAATTTAAAATTATAACCTTTACCATCAATAACATAGTTGTAAAGCAGCGATGGCATTAGCAAGGAATAAGTTAAATCATAATTTCCACCAACTGAACTTTCGTTGTAGGAATTTAAAAGATATCCTAACTCTAACTCTAACTGAGATGTTTCTCCGATCATTCTACCATAAGATCCAGAAAAATTAACTGCGGAACTAAAGTCGCTTAAAACATCTGTATAATTTCTTTCTAAATAATCTTTAAGATCGGGCACACTTACAAAATCAATTCCCATTGAAGCTCTAACTTCGTTTTGTTTTTGTGCAAATGACACAAATGAAATTACTATTACAATCAAAGGAATAAATACTTTTTTCATACTTCCCTTATTTCTGTTTCTACTACTTCTAAAAGATTTTCTTTTTGTTTATTAACTATAAAAAACATTATCAGTGCGGTTACAATAAATAAAATGTATCCAATTATGTGTGTTAAAAATGCGTAAGCAACACTTATTGTTTCGCCAAATCCAAAAATTAAAACCAAAGTAGATTTTGCAAGCGTGTGATATGAACCAGTGCTACCGGGCGTCGGTATCATTACACCAATTGCACTAATGCTCATAATTATCCAGCCCATTGCAAAAGTAATTGGTTGAATGTTTTGCATATCGAGCATTAACATTCCGGCATAAGAACCGAAAGCATATAAAAATATAATTGCGATAGTCCAGAAAACTGTCCAAAAATAATTTTTTGTTCCCTTTAAACTTGCAAATCCTTCCGCAAGCATAGTAAAAACGTACGCAATTCTTTCAGCAAGTTTGTGCGAGATTTTTCCAACAAACTTTACAATAAATTTGGAAAATTTTTCTCTTGATCTCAAAATAAATGAAAGCCCAATGATTGAAAGAACAATAAACGCAGCCATAACATATAATGATGTTATCAACCACGGAAATTTTTCAGATAAACTTACACTTGTTAAAAACAATGCAACAACAACAGACAGTCCTAATGAGATTGTATCAATAATTCTTTCAAGTATAACTGTCCCAAACATTGATGAGCGTGACAGTCCTTCCCATTTGCCAATTAAAACAGCACGAGTAACTTCGCCAAGTTTTGGTGTAACACAATTAACTCCATATCCAACCATTAATGAACCAAAAAGATTTTTCATCGATGTGTTTGGTTTAACAGAATTTAAAATGTATTTCCATCTTATTGCGCGGAAGTAATGGCCTAGCATGGCGACAATGATAAAAATAAAAATCCAAAACAAATTTGCGTGTGATACAATTCCTAAAACTTCGCTAAAATTTACATTGTAAAAAGCGATGTAAAGAAATATAACTGCAAGAGCGATAGAAATTCCGTAGTTAACTATAACTCCAATTTTACCAAATTTGTTTTTCTTATCTGATGTCAACTACGGTTGTTCCTTCTGGTGCTGAAAAAGTGAATTTGGAATCTGATAAATTTTGATTGAGTTTGTAGTTTGAAAATACTACTTCCATCGCTCCTGTTGCTTGATTTGAAACTACAGCTTTATCAATAAGATTTTCTTTGTTGATAAAAAGTTTAACTTCGCCAAGGTTATTTCTTTTTGATTTAGGTTTTAAAACCAAAACAGTTTTATTTCCTTCTGACGATAAACTTAAATCACACTCAGATGGATATTGATAAATAAGATAATTGATTGATAATAACCCAGAACCGGCCTCATCATAATTACTGATAATTACTTTTTTATCCTTTTTATTGTAGTTCCAGGAAGTTGTTCCATCTGCAATAATTGTTTGATTACCAAATTCCATTCTCAGCTTGTTTTCTTTTTTGAAAGATAACTTGCCGGATAAACTTGATTTGCCATTTGATTTTTGATTAACATCTGCAGAAAGATCAGAAATAGAATCAAACTTGTTTTGTAAAGATTTTAAAACTGATTCGGCACTTTGAGCAAAACCAACTATTGAATAAAATAATACTAAAAGGCTAATTAAAATTTTCATTTCAAACTCTGAATGTTAAAAAATAGTTTAATGTTTGGACTACAAATTGCGTAGAATAGTTTCAAGCTGTTCTTCGTTCTCAACAAGAACAGAACGAGCTTTGCTTCCATCATTTGGCCCAACAATTCCAGCTTCCTCAAGCTGATCTACAATTCTTGCTGCACGTGAATAACCAAGTTTTAATCGGCGTTGCAGCAACGAAACAGAACCTTGCTGATGACGTACAATAACTTTTGCAGCATCTTCAAACATTGGATCTAAATCAGTTGAAACTCCACTTGAAGTTTCTTTTTTCTTATCATATAAAGAAGGTAAAAAATATGGTTTTGAATATGCCGGCTGTGAGTAAACATAGTTTGTTATTTTTTCTACTTCATCAGTAGAAATAAAAGCATTTTGTACACGAATTGGTTTTGGTGAACCTGTTGGTAAAAACAACATATCGCCTCTTCCAAGCAATTGTTCTGCTCCATTCATATCAAGAATTGTCCGTGAATCAATCTTGGTTGCAACCTGATAAGCAATTCTAGAACTAAAGTTAGCTTTAATTACGCCGGTAATAACATTAACCGATGGACGCTGAGTTGCAAGCACAAGATGAATACCAACCGCTCGAGCGAGCTGTGCAAGCCTTGTAATTGGTTCTTCAACTTCCTTTCCTGCGGTTATCATCAAATCTGCAAGTTCATCCACAATAACAATTATATATGGAATTGGATGATGCTTTATTTTATCAGTATCGTGTGGTCTTGTTTTAGGGTCTTTAATTTTTTTATTGTAGTCAACAATATTTCTTACGCCAGCTTTTGCAAGTTTATCGTAACGTCTTTCCATTTCATATTCTGCGCTCTTTAAAGCTAAGATTGCATTTTGAGGATTTGTAATAATTTCTTCATCAAGATCCGGAGAAACGGCTAAATAATGTTTGCGCAATTTGTTGTAAAAGGATAGTTCAATCTTTTTAGGATCAACCATTACAAACTTTACTTCTGAAGGATGTTTTGTGTAAAGTAAACTGCTTACGATCATGTTTATTCCAACACTTTTTCCGGAACCTGTTGATCCGGCAATTAATAAGTGCGGCATTTTTGCAAGATCAGCTACGTAAACATCACCGCTAATCGTTTTACCAAGTGCAAGCGGAAGTTCTGCATCAGATTCATTAATTCTTCCTATAACTGCACGAGCATTTACAAGCGATGCAACTGCGTTTGGAATTTCAACTCCTATTGCGCCTTTACCAGGAATTGGAGCGATGATTCTTATTCCGCGTGCAGAAAGTGCTAGTGCAATATCATTTTCCAATCCAACAATTTTGCTAATCTTAACACCGGGAGCAGGAACAATTTCATATAATGTTACAACAGGGCCAGGCGTAACAGAAATATCTTTTATTTCAATATCAAAAAGTTTTAATTTTTCTTTAAGTAACTCTGCGTTGCGAGTTAATTCTTCTTCGGCTACTTGATAATTCTCTTCAGGTGCTGGATCTAAAAGATCAAGTCCTGGAATTTTATAATCAATGTTTTCTTCCCACTGATTTGGAAGTTTTTGTTCATCTTCAGTTTCGTTCTTCTCTTTCTTTTCAGGAAGTTCACCGGTTTTTTGAATATTAACTTTTTTTACTTCTTCGTTTAGCACTTCATTTTCAGCTACCGGAACTGGTACATCATCCTTACGAATAATTCTGATTTTAGTTTGTTCTTCTGCCTCCTTTTCCATCAACTCTGCGGCAGAAAGTTCTTCGGGCGTAAGTTTATCTTTCTTCCTTTTCTTATCACCACTAAGTTTTTTAATCTTGTCAAGATTTTCTTTTTCTTTTGGATCAACTACAGTATCAGTTTTTTTATCATCTTCTTCCGTTTCTTCAGAAATGGAAAAAACATTTTTAAGAAATAGAAGAATATTTTTGATATCAATATCAAGAGCAAAAATTAATAATGTTACAAACGCAAAGCCTAAAACAAGTATGCTTCCAATGCCGCCAATCAATCCGCTTAAAAAATTACCAAGATGATCACCAATAAAACCAGATAACTCGTAAGTATCATCAAGTAATCCATAGTTAATGCGCAACACACCAAAAAAAGCTGCAATAATAATTGAGCTTATTAATAGAAAGTTTGATACGTGAAGTCTGAATTTGAAATCGATGGTTTTGAAGAATGAAATTCCCCATAAAAAAAGTACAATGGGAATTGTAATTGAGAAATATCCAAACGTAGCTTTAACTAAGAACTTAGAAAAGTGCGCACCCGAAACCCCAAGCCAGTTTTGTATATCAACTTTATTATTAAAAGCTGAAAAGAAATCCTTAAAGAATGTTGTAAGATTTGCTTCGTCTCTTCTATCAAAAGTAATAACACTTAAAAAAAGAATTATGGAAATAATAATTAAAAATAATCCTAGTATCTGTTTTTTATTATTTGATGTAAAAGTAAAATAGTTTTTGTTAGAACTACTTTTTCCGTTTTTTTCTTTTACACTTTTTTTCTTTTTAAGCGCCATTGTTTAATAACTAATCTGTTTTCAATTTTTTCAAAACACCATTTGTGTAAACTGAAACAACATCAAGCATATCAATTGAACTGCAATATTCCAGATCAGCTTCAAATCCATTTTCTAAAAGAATCTTTCCATGATCAGATTCTCGCATCATTTTAATAAGATTATTACCATATTTTTCATATAAAGTTAACACTGCGGTTCCGGAATCATTTAGAAAAGAATCTTCTTTTACTTTTTTGATTTTAGAAATTAACATTCCTGCACAGATTGCATCCTCAATAGAGAAATAATTATTTCTGCCGGCACATACAATTTCAATATCTGTATTAAGAGTTATAAGATGTTTTGCAACAGCATTTATATTTACAAAAGAACAAGTATATAGATTTTCTGAGTACTTTGCCTTTACAATTGATTTACTTCCATTAGTTGTATAAAAAACAATTGTTTTTCCCTCAACAAGTTCTCTTGCATATTCAAACGGAGAATTGCCAAGTGCAAAACCTTCAATCTTTTTAGTGTTTCTTTCACCACCAAGTAATGTTTGTCCACCAAACATTCCACCAGAAACCTTAACAGCAAACTCAACTGAAGCAACAGGAACAACTTCTTTTGCACCATTATTAATTGCGGTTGCAATAGTAGATGTTGCACGAAGTACATCGATAATTACAGTGGTCTTTCCGGTAAAATAAAGTTCATCAACAATAACAGGAGAGAGAAATACGTTTAACTTCATAAATTATATTATCTTTTTACAAACGGAAGTTTAACAACTTTTGCAGGAACTTCTTTTCCTCTAATTAAAAAATTAACTTCACTACCAATATCAGCATATTTAGTTTCAACATAACCCATGGCAATTGGTTTTTCTAACATTGGGCTTACCGTTCCGCTTGTTACAACTCCAATTTTATTATTACTTATAGAAAGATCATAACCATGTCTTGGAAAAGTTTTTTCATCAGAAGTAATTGCAACAAGTTTTCTGTTCAATCCATTTTCTTTTATTTTTAGTAAAACATCTTTTGCGATAAAATTAGGTTTAGAAAGTTTTGTTATCCAGCCTAAGCCGGCTTCTAATGGATTTGTTGTTTGATCAATATCATTTCCGTATAAACAAAATCCCATTTCTAATCTTAAAGAATCTCTTGCAGCTAAACCAACAGGTTGAATATCAAATTCTTTTCCTGCTTCAAATATTTTATTCCACAAATCTTCTGCAACTTTTTCGTTTCCTTTAAAGTAAAGTTCGTAACCAAGTTCACCTGTGTAACCTGTTCTTGAAAAAATCATATCAATGCCGGCAAGTTTTAACTTTGTAAAATGATAATACTCAAGATTTATTTGTGTATCAGTAAGTTTCTGTAAAGTCTTAAGTGCATTTGGTCCCTGAACAGCAAGTAAAGAATACTCATCACTTTGATTATTTAACTCAACACCAAACTTGTTGTTCTTTTGCATCCACGCAAAATCTTTATCAATGTTTGATGCATTTATTACAAGTAAAAATTCATTATCAGAAATTCTATAAACAAGTAAATCATCTACAATACCGCCATCTTCATAACACATTGCTGAGTACTGAACTCGACCTGCAAAAAGTTTTGAAGCATCATTAACTGTAATGTGTTGAACAAACTCTAAAGCTTTTTCACCCGTAACAAAAACTTCACCCATATGCGATACATCAAAAACTCCAACTGAATTTCTTACAGCTTTGTGTTCTGCGATGATTGAAGAATATTGAATTGGCATTTCATATCCTGCAAACTCAACAATTTTAGCCCCTAAGTTCTTGTGAATATTATAGAAAGTTGTGCGTTTCATGATTTTATCCGAATAATTTTAAAATTTATTTGTTTTGTGTTTTTTGCCAGTCACTTAAAAACTTTTCTAAGCCAATATCTGTAAGAGGATGATTAAACAATTTATCGATAACAGAAAATGGCATTGTACAAACATCTGCGCCCATTAATGCCGCATCAACAAGATGCAAAGGATGTCTGATACTTGCAACTAGAACTTGAGTTTTATAATTATAGTTTTTGTAGATCTGAACTATTTGAGAAATTAATTCCATTCCATCATGACTAATGTCATCAAGTCGTCCAACAAAAGGACTTATATAAGTTGCACCAGCTTTTGCAGCAAGTAATGCCTGTGATGGTGAAAAACAGAGTGTAACATTTGTATTTATATTTTCTAAACTTAACGTGCGAACAGCTTTTAATCCTTCTTTAATCAAAGGAACTTTTATAACAATGTTGTGATGAATTTTTGCAAGTTCGTGTGCTTCTTTTAAAATTCCATCATAATCTGTTGAAATAACTTCAGCACTAACAGGACCATTAACAACTGCTAAAATTTCATCAAGTAATTTTCTAAAATCTTTTCCTTCTTTTGCTACAAGTGAAGGATTTGTTGTAACTCCATCAAGAATTCCTAATGCCGCCGCTTCTTTTATTTCATTTATGTTTGCTGTATCAATAAAAAATTTCATTTTAAAACTCCTTTTATTTTGAACTTATTGTTCAACCTTCCTTTCGTTTTCTCTCCCCTTAGGGGAGAGTTAGAGAGGGGCTTCCTATTATTTAAACTTCTCTGTTAAATCAATTCCTTTTTTCTTTGAATAGAATCTGAACTTGCCCATTGGTATGCTCATATCTTCTTCAATACGCAATCTAACTAAATATTTTAATTGGATTCTTGTAAACTTTTTATCCTGCAATCTGCTAGCATCTGAAGGATGACATTTAATTATCAGGCTAAATTCTCTTGAATATCTTCTAAACTTTTTCAACCAATCTTCAATATCATAAACAAGATGTGATTCTTTTGTCATAAATCCTGAACC
>Ga0138256_10001046_pt1 | contig 29756 bp, 28 predicted proteins | sample KNB2016incub_MG_FD_105486 | JGI IMG/M metagenome (GOLD analysis project Ga0138256, IMG submission 105486) | Active sludge microbial communities from wastewater in Klosterneuburg, Austria - KNB2014incub_MG | ecosystem: Engineered > WWTP > Activated sludge > Unclassified | place: Austria... | reverse complement strand
TTCAAAAAGTGTAGCTACCAGCGCTTGCTGGGCGGGCGCTACAGGTATATTTTGCTTGGAATCGGGTGCATCGCCGAGCGGTGTGTCCAGCGGCAGCCCCAGGCGCCAGAGCACCAGCCACGCGGCTTCGTCGTGGGCGTTGGTGGTGCCGTGGCCAAAAGACACACCGGCCGCTTCGAGCTGCTGCGCGCCTGAAGCGATGAGTTCGCCCACGGTGGCGCCGGCAAGCGGCGGCAGGGGCGTGGCGCTGGCCGCGCTCATGCGGGCTGCGCGGCTGCCCGGGCCTGCGCGTGGAGGTTTTCGAGGGTGCGGCGGTAGATGTTCTTGAGCGGCTCGATGTCGACCAGGGCAATGTGCTCGTCGATCTTGTGGATGCTGGCGTTGGGCGGGCCCAGTTCAACGACCTGCGGGCACAGGGTGGCGATGAAGCGACCGTCGCTGGTGCCGCCGGTGGTCGAGAGTTCGGCCGTCAGGCCGGTCTCAGCGGCAATGGCCTGCTGCACGGCGTCCACCAGTTCGCCGGGGGTGGTCAGGAAGGGCTGGCCGCCCAGGGTCCACAGCAGTTCGTATTCAAGCTCGTGGCGGTCGAGCACGGCGTGCACACGCTGTTTCAGGCCCTCGGCGGTGGATTCGGTGCAGAAGCGGAAGTTGAAGTCGACCACCACGTCGCCCGGGATGATGTTGCTCGCCCCTGTGCCGCCGTGGATGTTGCTCATCTGCCAGCTGGTGGGCTGGAAGAAGGCGTTGCCTGCGTCCCAGCGCGTGGCGGCCAGCTCGGCCAGGGCGGGCATGGCCTGGTGGATGGGGTTGCGCGCCAGGTGCGGGTAGGCAATGTGGCCCTGGATGCCACGCACCGTGAGCTTGCCGCTGAGCGTGCCGCGCCGGCCGTTCTTGATCATGTCGCCTGTCTGTTGCACCGCGGTGGGCTCGCCCACGATGCAGTAGTCCAGCCGCGCGCCGCGCGCCTTGAGCTGTTCGACCACCACCTTGGTGCCGTCGACCGAGGGGCCTTCCTCGTCGCTGGTGAGCAGGAAGGCAATGTCGAGCAGCGGTTCGGGCGTGGCAGCCAGAAACTCCTCCACGGCCACGACAAAAGCCGCGATCGAGGTTTTCATGTCACTGGCGCCGCGCCCGTAGAGCTTGCCGTCGCGCACCGTGGGGGTGAACGGGTCGCTGCTCCACTGGCCCAGCGGCCCCGTGGGAACCACGTCGGTGTGACCGGCGAACACTACTGTTTTTATAGCGGATCGCGCAGTTTTATCGGGCGCTGGTGTGTATTTTGACCACAAATTGCAGACCCGGAAGGTTTCCGGTCCGCTGTCCAGGCGCTCGTTGGAAAAGCCCAATGGGGCCAGGCGCTGGGCGAGGAGTTCAAGGCAACCGGCATCGCTCGGTGTGACGGAGGGTCGGGCAATGAGCTGTTGGGCCAGCTGCTGTGTGGGGGACATGGGCAAAGAGAAAGGGGGAGTCAGGCGTCCGACTTGATGTCGAGGACGATTTCAGTGAATGAGGGAGCGTCGTCCTGGTTCTGGGCATCGCGGGCGTCCTTGCTGGCTTGCGCGGCCTTGGAGGCCAGCGAGAAGTCGTTTTGCAGCCGCCACATGAGGTTGGTGGGCGAATCGGCGTAGGCCAGGCCCTCTTTGCGGTCGATGCGGTTCTGCATGATGAGGCGCGCGAGGTCTTCTTCAAAGGTCTGCGACCCTTCGGCCATGGATTTTTCCATGGCTTCGCGCACACCGGAGAAGTCGCCTTTTTCGATCAGCTCGGACACCAGCTTGGTGTTGAGCATGACCTCGACTGCGGGCAGGCGCTCGCCTGCGGCTGTGCGCACCAGACGCTGCGAGATGATGGACTTGAGGGCCGAGGCCAGGTCGCCCAGCATGGTGGGGCGCACTTCCACGGGATAGAAGCTCAGAATACGGTTAAGTGCCTGGTAGCTGTTGTTGGCGTGCAGCGTGGCCAGGCACAGGTGGCCTGACTGGGCGTAGGCAACCGCCGCAGACATGGTTTCGCGGTCGCGGATTTCGCCGATCAGAATCACGTCGGGCGCCTGGCGCAGGGCGTTCTTCAGCGCCACCTGGAGCGACTGGGTGTCGCTGCCGACTTCGCGCTGGTTGACGATCGACTTGCGGTTGCGGAACTGGTACTCCACCGGGTCTTCGATGGTGAGGATGTGCCCGGTCAGCTGGCCGTTGCGCCGGTCGATCATGGAGGCCAGCGAGGTGCTTTTGCCCGAGCCGGTGGCGCCCACCACCAGGATCAGTCCGCGCTTTTCCATGATCAGGTCGCCCAGCACGGGGGGAAGGTTCAGCTCGCCGAGCTCCGGAATCTGCTGGCTGATGAAGCGGATAACCACCGCGTAGCTGCCACGCTGGCGCATGGCGCTGACGCGAAAACGCCCCACGCCGGTGAGCGGAACGCCCATGTTGAGCTCGCCGGTCTCGTCAAGCTCTTCGATGCGGTCGGGCGGTACGATTTCCGACAGCAGGTTGCGCGGCGCTTCGGGCGGCAGGATCTGGTTGTTGATCTGCACGCATTCGCCGTTGATCTTGATCAACGCCGGCGCATTGGCTGACAAATACACGTCCGAGGCCTTCTTTTCGGCCATCAGGCGCAGGATGCGTTCCATCGTGCTCATGGTGTCTCCCTCTCCGTGGTGTGTGGGGCTGTCGCGGCCTGCGTCAGTGGGTGGGTCAGTCGCGCAGCAGGTCGTTGAGGCTGGTCTTGGCGCGGGTCTGGGCGTCCACGCGCTTGACGATGATGGCCGCGCTCAGGTTATAGCGTCCGCCGTCCTTGGGCAGGCTGCCGCTGACCACCACCGAGCCCGCAGGCACGCGGCCATAGGTTATCTCGCCGGTGGCGCGGTCGTAGATCGGGGTGCTCTGGCCAATGAACACGCCCATGCTGATGACCGAGTTTTCTTCCACGATCACGCCTTCGACGATTTCGGAACGCGCGCCGATGAAGCAGTTGTCTTCGATGATGGTCGGGTTGGCCTGCAGGGGTTCGAGCACGCCGCCCAGGCCCACGCCGCCCGACAGGTGCACGTTTTTGCCAACCTGAGCGCAAGAACCGACGGCAGCCCAGGTGTCCACCATGGTGCCCTCATCGACATAGCCGCCGATGTTGACGAACGAAGGCATCAGGATCGCGCCCTTGGCCACATAACTGCCACGGCGAACCATGGCGGGGGGCACAATGCGCACGCCGGTGGCGGCCATTTCTTCGGCGCTCAGGCCGGTGTATTTGGCAGGGACCTTGTCGTAGAAGTGCAGATCGCCGGCGCACATGATTTCGTTGTCGCGCAGGCGGAACGACAGCAGAACGGCCTTCTTGATCCACTGGTGCACCGTCCACTGGCCCACGGCCTCGCGGGTGGCCACGCGCAGGCGGCCGCTGTCGAGTTCGGCGATGACATGCTCAACGGCTTCGCGCACCTCGGCAGGTGCAGCGCTGGCGGAAAGACTGGCGCGGTTGTCCCATGCGGTTTCGATGGTGCTCTGGAGATTCTGGGTCATGGATGCTGAACGGGTTGCGATTGAATGAACTGGACGATGCGCCGGGCTGCCTCCACGCACTCGGCGGTTTCGGCCACCAGCGCCATGCGCACGCGGCCAGCGCCAGGGTTGCCGCCCTGGGCATCGCGCGCGAGGTAGCTGCCTGGCAGCACGGTGACATTGTATTGAGCCAGCAGTGCGCGTGCGAAATCGGTGTCGCTCAGGCCCAGGTGGGCAGGAACACCGGCCCACAGGTAAAAGCCGGCGTCGGGCAGGTGCACGTCCATCACGGATTCAAGCAGGGGCGTGACCTGGGCAAACTTCTGGCGGTAGAGGGCACGGTTTTCCACCACATGCTGTTCGTCGCTCCAGGCAGCTATGCTGGCGGCCTGTACGGCCAGGCCCATGGCGCTGCCGTGGTAGGTGCGGTAGAGCAGGAAGGCCTTGATGAGCTGTGCGTCGCCCGCGACAAAACCGCTGCGCAGTCCCGGCACGTTGCTGCGCTTGGACAGGCTGGTGAAGGCCAGCAGGCGCTGAAAGCCGCTGCGGCCCAGCCGGTGCGCCGCTTCGAGGCCACCCAGCGGCGGCTCATCGCGGAAGTAGATCTCGCTGTAGCACTCGTCCGAGGCAATCACAAAGCCGTGCCGGTCCGACAAGGCAAAGAGCTTCTCCCACTCGGCCAGCGGCATCACGGCGCCGGTGGGGTTGCCCGGGGAGCACACAAACAGCAGTTGCGTGCGTTGCCAAACCGTTTCGGGCACGCTGTCCCAGTCCACCGCAAAGTTGCGCGCCGGGTCGCTGGGGGCGAAATACGGTGTGGCACCGGCCAGCAGCGTGGCGCCTTCGTAGATTTGGTAGAAAGGGTTGGGGCACACCACCATGGCGTCGCCTGCGCCCGGGTCGATGATGGTCTGCACGAATGCGAACAGGGCCTCGCGCGAGCCGTTGACGGGCAAGACCTGCGTGGTCGGGTTCACCTCAAGCCCGTAGCGCCGCTGCATCCAGGCGGCGCACGCCTCGCGCAGACGGGGCTCGCCCGCCGTGGCCGGGTAGCTGGCCAAACCGGCAAGACCTGAAAGCAATGCCTCTCCGATGAAGGGCGGTGTGGCGTGGCGGGGCTCGCCAATGCCCAGGCTGATGGGGCTGTACGCCGTGGCAGGGGTGATGTCGGCAAAGAGCTGGCGCAGCCGTTCAAAGGGGTAGGGCTGCAGGCGCGAAAGCAGGGGATTCATGGTGCGCCATTATGGGCGAAGGCGCTTGCGCACCTGAAGGCATGCTGCACTGCAGGGTGGGCAATGGAGCCAGATGTCAGTACAGTGAATGGATAGGGCACCAGAATGCCCGACCAGCGCACCTGGAAAGATCCCTCCGCGTACGCTGAAGCCAGGCAGGCGCAATGCACGTGCCCGGCAATAACCAAATACTGGAGACAACGGATGGGTTCAATCTTTTCGGTGATCCTGCGGCCCGGCACGCTGCTGCTGGGCCGGTTGCGTCTGGCGGGCAAGCTGACGCTGCTGGGGCTGTTGGTGATGGCGTTGCTGCTGGGTCTGGCGGCCCTGGTGATCTCTGAAAGCCCTGCTTCGTGGGTCTGGAGCGTGATGGGAGTAGGCAGCATGGTGGTGCTGTACCTCTTGATCGCGCTGTATGGCAGCCTGAGCGAAGGGCTGCAACTCCTGGCGGATTCCATGGACCGTTCTGCCCGGGGCGACCTGTCGGTGCGCATCCCCATGCAGGGGCAGGACGAGCTTGCCAACCTGATGCGCCTGCTGGACAGCATGGTGCACACGCTTTCGGCCATGGTGGCGGACATCCGCAGCAACGCCGCGCTGGTGGCCCATGCGGGCCAGCACCTGACCAGCGACAGCCGCGCGCTGGCCGACCGCACCGAGCAACAGGCGGCCAATCTGGAACAAACGGCCGCCAGCGTGGAGCAGCTCTCGGCCACCGTGCAGAACAACACGCATGCGGTCCAGGCGGCCGACCAGCGCGCTGGCGATGTCAGCCGGGCTGCGGAGCAGGGTTCGGAGGCCATGGCTCGCGCGGTGCAATCGGTGCAGGCAATCCAGCAAGGCGCACGGCGCATGAACGAGATCATCGGTGTGATTGACGGCATTGCGTTCCAGACCAACATCCTGGCACTCAATGCGGCGGTGGAGGCCGCACGTGCTGGGGAGCAGGGCCGAGGGTTTGCGGTGGTGGCGTCGGAAGTGCGGACCCTCGCGGGCCGATCGGCCGAAGCGGCACGGGAGATTCGCACGCTGATCAGCGCCTCGGTGCAGCAGGTGGAAACCAGTGCGGGGCTGATCCATTCGGCCGGACAGGGAATTTCCGCCATGGCCAGCGGGATCCGCAGCCTGGCGTCCACGATGTCGGACATCGCCACCTCGGGGGCTGAACAGAACACCGGTCTTCAGGAAATCACCGCTGCCGTGCGGCAGCTGGACCAGATCACGCAGCACAACGCGCACATGGTCGACAACTCGGTGGCGCAGGCAACGGCGCTGGAAGGTCGCGCACGCACGTTGTCGCGGGCGGTGGAGACCTTCCGGCTCCAGCAGGGTACCGCCGATGAGGCGGTGAAGCTGGTTGAACGCGCGGTGGCCTTGCGTCGCAGCACCTCGCGCGACCAGTTCTTGCGAACGCTGACCGACCCTGCACAGCCCTTCCATGACCGCGATATGTACGTTTTTGCACTCGACCGCGCAGGCACCTACCTTGCGTTTGGTGGGAATCGGGCAAAGGTGGGTACGCGCGTGCAGGACATTCCGGGAATCGCCGGGGCACAACTGGTGCAGGACATTGTTGCCCAGGCCGAAAGCGCGCCTGGCTGGGTCGAGTACGACATTCAGAACCCGGCTACCGGAACGGTGCAGACCAAGATGTCCTACGTCTGCCTGCTGGATGACCTGTACGTGGGTTGTGGCGTTTACAAGACGCTGGCAGCAAGAAGCTGAGTCCGGGACAGTGGGGGAGCGGGTCGTTCCCCCCGGGGCCAACGGCCGGTCAACCGGGGTTGCGCTGCGCACGGGCCCGTGCCAGGGCCTGGGCAATCGCCGCCTGCCGGTCGAGGCGGGGGGCGGGCCGGGTTTCCGGTGTGTCCGAGGTATCTGTTGCCACACAAGGATCGGGCGATGGCGATGGGAGTGCCGGGCGCGACTGCTCGTCCCGTTGCTCGCGCTCCAGCCGCTGCTGCCGCTGGCGGTAGCGTTCGCGGGCCTGTTGTGCCTGCACGTCAGACCACGCAGCCCAGCCCGTGGCCCCAGCCGAGGCATTGACGGCCACCATGCAGTCCACCGGACAGACGGGAATGCACAGTTCGCAACCGGTGCAATGCTCGGGGATCACGGTGTGCATGAGCTTGTTGGCGCCAAGAATTGCGTCCACCGGGCAGGCCTGTATGCACAGCGTGCAGCCTATGCACCAGTCTTCATCAATGACCACCACACTGCGGGGCGCTTCGGTACCGAAATGGGGGTCCAGAGCTACCGGCTCTTGCCGGAGGATTGCCGCCAAGCGTGTAATTCCTTGCGCACCGCCCGGAGGGCACTGGTTGAGGCGCGCTTCGCCCCGGGCGAGTGCCAACGCGTAGCCTGCGCAATCGGCATACCCACAGCGGGTGCACTGGGTTTGCGGCAAGGCGGCTTCCAGCCGATGCGCCAGATCCTGGGTCTCCAGAACAGGCATTTCCCGGTACTCAGAGGGCGTGAACGGATCCTGCATGTGCGAGGCTGCCGCAAAAAACCGTGCAATCCCGGGCCGCGACCGCACCACAGCAAGGTGCGTGCGCAAGGCTGCATCTGCGGGTTTGGGCAGTCCGGGTCGGCATGGGGGAGGGTTTCACGCCTCTTCAGGCAGCCTTGCTGCGTGCACTGCGCGGGGTGCGGGCTGCTGTGGGCGGCGCTGCGGTGACGGTGGTTGTGGTGCTTTCGGGCTGAACGGCTGGTGCTGCGGCCGCCGTGGCAGGTGCTGCAGCGGGTGCCTGGCCTTGGGGTGTAGCCCAGCGCGTTGCGGGGGCACCGGCCGGGCGAGCCACTGGAGCCGGGGAAACGGGCGCAACGGCACTTTTCGCCGGTTTGGTCGCCTTGCGGGCCACGGGGGCCGTTTTCTTGCCAGCCGCTGCAGCCTTGGCCGGGATTGGCAGAGCGCTTGCCTTGCGGGCCGCAGGGCGCGCCGCACGGGCTGGTGCGGGAGAGGGCGCTACGGCTGTAACTGCGGCAGAAGCCTTGACCGGGCTCCGGGCGCTGCCGGCCTGGTCGTCGGCTCGGGCTGCTGCGCTGGGTACTGGCATCTTGCGGGGTGGCTGGTGCTTGAGGATGAACGCGCGCACTTGCGGGTAAACCGACTCACGCCAGCGGCGACCACTGAAAATGCCGTAGTGGCCTGCGCCCTTGGCTTCGATGTGGCGCTGCTCTTCGCCCGGCAGACCACTGCAGAGGTCGTGCGCGGCACGCGTCTGGCCGGAGCCCGAGATGTCGTCGAGCTCGCCTTCAATGGTCAGCAGCGCTCCCTGGGTGATGTCCTGCGGGCGCACGCGCTCGATCTTGCCCTCGGGCGAGCGAACGTCCCAGGTGCCGTTGACGAGCTTGTATTCCTGGAACACCGTCTGGATGGTTTCGAGGTAGTAATCCGCGTCCATGTCGAGGACGGCGTTGTATTCGTCATAGAACTTGCGGTGGGCTTCGGTGCTGTTGTCGTCGCCCTTGATCAGGTTCTTGAAGTAATCGTAGTGGTTGACAGCGTGTCGGTCGGGGTTCATGGCCACGAAGCCGGCGTGCTGCAGGAAGCCGGGGTACACACGGCGGCCGGCGCCCGGGAAGTTGCCCGGGACACGGTAAATGACGTTGTTTTCAAACCACTCGAAGCTGCGCTCGTTGGCAAGGTTGTTCACGGCCGTGGGTGACTTGCGGGCGTCGATGGGGCCGCCCATCATGGTCATGGACAGCGGGGTGTTCTCCCCGCGGCTGGCCATCAGGGAAACGGCGGCCAGCACCGGCACAGTGGGCTGGCAGACGCTGACCACATGGCAGTTGCCATAGATGCGCTGGAGGTGGCGAATGAACTCCTGCACGTAGTTCACGTAGTCATCCAGGTGGAACTCGCCTTCAGACAGCGGCACCATCCGGGCGTTTTTCCAGTCCGTGATGTAGACCTTGTGGTCGCTGAGCATGGAGCGCACGGTGTCGCGCAGCAAAGTGGCATAGTGGCCCGACAGGGGGGCCACGATCAGCACCACCGGCTGGATCTTGAGGTTCTCCAGGGTTTTCGGGTCGTCCGAAAAACGTTTGAAACGTCGCAGTTCGCAAAACGGCTTGTCCAGCTCCACGCGCTCGTGGATCGCCACCTCCACACCATTGACGGGGATGGTCTTGATTTCGAATTCGGGCTTTTCGTAGTCTTTGCCCAGTCGGTAAATCAGGTCGTAGCCGGCAGATACACGCTGGGCCAGCGGTGTCTTGTGCAGCGGAGAAAGCGGGTTGCTGTAGAGCTTGGAAGCGGCCTGCGCAAAATCCGCAAAGGGCTCCATGATGGAGCGCTGGGTCTCGTAGATCTGGTAAAGCATGGTGCAGGAATCCCAAAATGTTGCAGTGCAATATATCAGCATTCAGTTACGTGTGCATGCAGTAAAAACACGGACGTCCGTCACGCGCGCGACACTTTGTGCCGCCGGACAGCCTGTCATGGTGCGCCCGAATCCCTGGCAGACACCTGACGCTGGTGCGCCGGGGCAATGCCTTCCCTTTGCAGCCATGAGATGCGACGATGTGAACCCATGCAGACCGCTTTATCGACAGAATCGCCCCCGGCCATCGTCAGCCACCGGCGCCAGCCCTTGCTGGTGGCGGGAGCGCTGACGTTGTTCCTGCTGTATCTGACGTTTCTTTACTGGAATGCCGAGGAGCGGGCGGCACACATGCGCGGCCAGCAGGCGTTCGCCATGGCGACAGACCGGATCACTTTCAGCCTCAAAAGCCGGATGGAAACGCTCCGGATGATGTTGCGGGGGGTCAAGGGCTATTACGACGGGTCGGCCCAGATTGACCCGGGCGAGTTCCAGGCCTACGTTGGCGCACTGGATTTGCAGCAGACTTTGCCTGGCCTGCAGGGGGTCGCTTATGTGCTGCGGCTGGAGCATGGCCAGGTGGCAGCGCACGAGCTGGCAATGCAGGGTCAATGGGGCAATGGTTATCGAGTATGGCCGGATGCGCCGGGCGAAGCACGTCGGGTCATTGCGCTTATCGAGCCTTTGAACGAGGTCAACAGGAGGGTTCTGGGCTTTGATGCCGGTTCCGTACCCGGCGCACTGGACGCGCTGGAGCGCGCACGCGATACCGGTGAGGTGGCGCTGACAGGCACCATTGGGCTGCGCCAGTATGCCAACGAGCCTGGAGAAAAGGGCCTGGTCATGTACCTACCGATCTTTCGTGGAGGTGCATCGACCGAGACGGTCGAGCAACGCCGCAAGGCGCTGGTCGGCTGGGTATCGGCGCCGTTTCGTCTGGCCGACCTGCTGCAGGGCATACAGCAGCAGCTGGATTCTGATGTCGGACTGTCCATTTTCGATGGTGATGCGACCAATCCAGCGGCGCAGATCCATGGTGCAGGTGCACTGTCGTCAGCGTCGTTCCAGGAGACCCGCCACATCGAGGTGGGTGGGCGCCGCTGGACCCTGGTCATGCATTCGCTGCCTGCTTTCACCAACCGGCTGGAGGACAGCGGCCAAACGCTGGTGGCGTTGCTGGGGGCGGTGCTGAGCCTGCTGGTGGGTGGACTGGCCTGGGTGCTGGGCACGGCGCGTGAGCGGGCCGTGGCGCTGGCCCTGCGCATGACGCAAACACTGCGCAGCACCCGTGATGACCTGGAAAGTACCCTCAATGCCATTCCCGATCTGCTGTTCGAACTGGGGCTGGACGGGCGCATACACCACTTCCGCTCGGCCCGCTCGGATCTGCTGGCAGCAACGCCCGGGATGTTTTTGAACCGCTTGCTGCAAGACGTTGTTCCGCCCGAAGCCGCTCCCGGCTGCAAGGCGGCGCTGCAGGCCGCGCACCACACCGGCTATTCGGCCGGGCACCAGTTCAGCCTTGAACTGGGCAAAAAAACCCACTGGTTCGAGCTCTCCATTGCCCGAAAGGAGGGCGATGCTCCGGATCAGGAGCCTCGCTTCATTGCGCTGTCGCGCGACATCACCGAGCGCAAGCAATCGGAGGCGCGCACACACCAGCTGGCCTATTTCGACACTCTGACGGGCCTGCCCAACCGCCGCATGCTTCTCGATCGTCTCGAAAACGCGCTGGCCTGGGCCCGCAAGTCGGGCCAGGTGGGCGCGGTGCTCTTCATCGACCTCGACAATTTCAAGCAGATCAACGATGCGCGCGGCCATTCGCTGGGTGACGGCCTGTTGCTGCAGGTGGCGCAGCGCCTGGGCCAGTTGCTGCGGCCCGGCGATACGCTGGCACGGCTGGGGGGCGACGAATTTGTTCTGCTGCTGAACGAGATTGCGCCCGACGTCGAGAGCGCAGGCCGCCTGGCACTGCTTGCGGGGGAACAGGTGCGCGCCGCGCTGGAGGCGCCCTACAGTGTTGATGCCCATGCCTACAGCAGCACCGCAAGCATTGGCATCACGCTGTTCCCCAAACGTAGGGAAGAGGTTGAAGACCTGCTGCGCGAGGCCGATACCGCCATGTACCGTGCCAAGGACCTGGGGCGTAACCGCATCAGTTTTTATGAGGAGGCCATGCAGGCCGATGTGCAGGAGCGCCTGGCATTGGAGCAGGACCTGAAAAAAGCAATGGGGGCCGGTGAGCTGGCTGCCTACCTGCAGCCGCAGGTGGCACCAGACGGAACCGTGCTGGGCGGCGAGCTGCTGATGCGCTGGAGCCACCCGGTGCGCGGCAACGTGCCGCCCTCGCGCTTCATTCCGGTGGCTGAGTCCTCGGGCCTGATCCTGCGCATGGGCGACTGGATGCTGCAGCAAGCCTGCGAGGCGCTGGCCCAAATGCAATCGGCACAGCGCCTGGTGTCGCTCTCGGTGAACGTGAGCCAGCGCCAGTTCCGCCAGGATGACTTTGTCGAGCGTGTGCGCGCTATGCTGGAGCTGACCGGCGCTCCGGCCGAGCACCTTATCCTGGAAGTGACCGAAAGCCTGTTGATCGAGGACCTGGAGAACACCATCGCCCGCATGACCGAGTTGGTGCGTATGGGCGTGCGCTTTTCCATCGACGACTTCGGCACGGGCTACTCCAGCCTGGCCTACCTCAAGCGCCTGCCCTTGTACGAACTCAAGATCGACCGCAGTTTTGTGCAGGACACCCCCGACGACCCCAACGACACGGCCATCGTGCAGTCCATACTGTCCATGGCCGGTCACCTCGGGCTGCGTGTGGTGGCCGAAGGCGTGGAAACGCGCGCGCAGGCCGACTTTCTGACCGCCAGCCGGTGTGATTGCCTGCAGGGCTACCTGTTCGGCCGTCCCGAACCCCTGGGGGGCTGGCTGCAGCGCCACCTGGCGTCCTGAACGGGCCGCGCCCTGCGCGCTGCTGCCAAGGGCTCAGAGGCTGAGAGTTTTTTGCCCGTGCCCGAAAGGCGCGTCAAAGCGCCGCTGATCGAGGCGCAAAGCGCAGCCATAGCGCGGGCTATGGTGAGCATTTGCAACGACGAGCAGGGGTGTTTTGGCGTGCAAGGCGGGCATAGGCAAAAGACTCTCAGCCTCTCAGGCGCGCTCGGTGCCAGCGGCACGGGCCTGCGCCGCCACTTCGCGTGCTGGCAGGTGCTTGAGTCGGTGATCGCTCCACACCTGGCGCCAGCGCCGGGCGCCGCTCAATCCGTGGCGCAGGCCCAGCATGTGGCGTGCGATGGCGTACCAGGGCGTGCCGTATTGCGCGGCTTCGCGCTCCATGTAGTCCACCATGGCGTCTTCCACGGCCTCCATGCTCAGGTGGCGCTCGGGTGCGCCGAAGTAGAGGCTGTCCCAGTGCGCCATCCACCATGGGTTGTGGTAGGCCTCGCGTCCCACCATCACGCCATCGACGTGCTGCAGTTGGGCCTGCACGACCTCGTCGGTGCGGATACCGCCGTTGATGGCAATGGTCAGGTGTGAAAAGTCCTGCTTGAGCCGGTGCGCCACCTCGTAGCGCAACGGCGGGATGTCGCGGTTTTCCTTGGGCGAGAGGCCCTGCAGCCAGGCATTGCGCGCATGCACGATGAACACCTTGCAACCGGCGTCCTGCACGGTGCCGATGAAGTCGCGCACAAAAGCGTAGCTCTCCTCCTTGTCGATGCCGATGCGGTGCTTGACCGTCACGGGCACCTGCACCACGTCCACCATGGCCTTCACGCAGTCGGCCACCAACGTGGGCGACTTCATCAGGCTCGCGCCAAAGGCGCCGCGCTGCACCCGGTCGCTGGGGCAGCCGCAGTTGAGGTTGATTTCGTCGTAACCCCACTGTTCACCCAGGCGTGCGGCCTGGGCCAGCTTGCCGGGCTCGTTGCCACCCAACTGCAGGGCCACGGGGTGTTCTTCGGCGTTGTAGCGCAGGTGCCGCTCGGTACCGCCAAACAGGATGCCGCCCACATTGACCATCTCGGTGTACAGCAGGGTGTGGCGTGTGAGCAGACGATGCAGGTAGCGGCAGTGGCGGTCCGTCCAGTCCATCATCGGCGCTATGGACAAGCGCCAGGGGCTGGCGCCCGGCGCAGTAGCAGGCGGCTGCATCAGAGGTCGTCGCGCAGGGGGTAGGGCAGGGTGCCCAGGTCCAGGGCCACCCCATCGGCGGCGCCTGCGCGCAAGCCACCGTGTTCGGCAGCGGTGATCTGCAACGACACGATGGCGTCAAAGCCGCCGCCGGGGGCTTGCGCCACTTGCACCACGGTGCCGCAAGCCTGTTCGGGGTCTGCGGGGCTGAAGACTTCGGCGCCCACGGTCAGCGGCGCATCGGCGTGGGCAATGTAGGCGCGGCGTTTGATCGCCCCTCGGAACTGGCTGCGCGCCACGACCTCCTGGCCGGGGTAGCAGCCTTTCTTGAAGCTCACGCCGTCGACCGATTCGTAGTTGAGCATCTGCGGCACGAAGGCATCGACCAGCGGCGCGCTCAGCGTGGCCACACCGCTGTGCACCTCGCCCCAGGCCCACAGCGCCGGGTCCAGCGCCGGGCCGCAGGGCAGAGGCTCGGAGGCCGGGCCCACCCACAGCGCGCGCGCCTGCCCGGCTGCCGGTGGCAGGTGCACCAGGGTTGCAGAGCCAAAATCGGCTTTTGACCAAGCGGGTTGTGCGCTACCAGCTATCGTTTCAATAGCATTTCCGACAATGCCTGCCAATTGCAGATCGGTTGTGGCGTCAGACAGACGCACCTTGGCACGCAGCACGAACATGGACAGGCGCTTGAGCGTGGGTGCCAGCAGGTCGCGGCTGCAGACCAGCCAGACCTCGGACGGGCTGCGCTTGAAACCAATGAAACTGGCTTGCATGCGGCCCTTGGCCGAGAGGAAGGCGCACAAGCGGGCGTGCGCCAGGTCGAGCAGGGCAAAGTCGTGGGTGAGCTGGCCGTGGAGGAATTTGACGGCGTCTTCGCCTTCCGCGCGAATGACGCCCAGGGAGTTCAGAGGGGCAATGCCCTGGAGATTCGAAGTCATCCCTCAATTATGATGCCCCCTCCCATTCACACAGGCAGCAGGGTTGTGCGTCGTTTCCTGATTCTGGTTCTGATACTTGCGATCGCGTTGGGCACAGCCCTGTATGGCTGGCTGCATGCGCCTTTGCCCATGGGCAGCGAGCCGCTGGAGCTGGCCATCGAGCCCGGCACCGCCCCACGCGTGGTTGCCCGGGACATCGAGCAGGCGGGGGTGCGGGTCGACGCCCGCATCCTGTTTGCCGTGTTTCGCCTGTCCGGCCGGGTGCGGGAGATCAAGGCGGGCAACTACGAAATCCCCCCGGGCACCACGCCACGGGGCTTGCTGGAAAAACTGGTGCGCGGCGAGGAGTCGCTGCGCAGCCTCACGCTCGTCGAGGGCTGGACGTTCCGCCAGGTGCGCGCCGCGCTGGCGCGGGAAGAGCATCTCCGTCCCGATACTGCCCGCCTCCCGGACGCGGAGCTGATGGAGCGGCTCGGTCGTCCCGGAGTGCACCCCGAAGGTCGGTTTTTCCCGGACACCTATGCCTTTGCCAAGGGCTCCAGCGACCTGGCGGTGCTGCGCCGGGCCCTGCATGCCATGGATCGGCGCCTGGAGGCGGCCTGGGCACAGCGTGCCAGCGACACCCCACTCAAAACGGCCGATGAAGCGCTGATACTGGCCAGCATTGTCGAAAAGGAAACGGGCCGCGCTGCCGACCGTGCGCAGATTGCCGGCGTTTTCACCAACCGGCTGCGCGTGGGCATGCTGCTGCAGACCGACCCCACCGTCATCTACGGCCTGGGCGAGAACTTTGACGGCAACCTGCGCCGCAAGGACCTGCAGACGGACACCCCCTGGAACACCTACACCCGCATGGGTCTGCCTCCCACGCCCATCGCCATGCCTGGCAAGGCGTCGCTGATGGCCGCAGTGCAGCCCGAACGCACGCGTGCCCTGTATTTTGTGGCGCGGGGAGATGGCTCCAGCCATTTCAGCGCTACCCTCGACGAGCACAACCGCGCCGTCGGCCGCTACCAGCGCGGCCAGTAAGAAAGACCCCAACATGGCACAGACAGGCCTGTTCATCAGCTTTGAAGGCATCGACGGTGCGGGCAAGTCCTCCCACATCGAGGCCCTGGCCGCCGCTTTCCGGGGCCAGGGGCACACCGTGGTCACCACGCGCGAGCCCGGCGGCACGCCCTTGGCGGAAAAACTCCGTGCATTGTTACTGCACGACAGCATGGATGCCTTGACGGAGGCGTTTCTTGTGTTTGCAGGCCGACGCGACCACCTGCGCCATGTGATCGAGCCCGCGCTCGCGCGGGGCGAAGTGGTTCTGTGCGACCGCTTTACCGATGCGACCTTTGCCTACCAGGGCGGAGGGCGGGGTTTTGATCTCGAGGCGCTATCTGTTTTAGAGCGCCTGACGCAGACTGGACTTGCCGAAAGGCCTGATTTGATGCGTGAGCCAGACCTGACGTTCCTGTTCGACCTGCCGCCGCGTGTGGCCGCAGCCCGCCTGGCCGATGCACGGTCGCCCGACCGCTTCGAGGCGCTGGATGTGGCGTTCTTTGACCGGGTGGCGCAGGGCTATGCGAACCGGGCGGCGGGCGCGCCACAACGCTTTGCGCGGCTGGATGCGGCGCAGGAGCGTTCGCAGGTCTGGCAGCAGCTGGTTGCGGTGCTGGTGCTTCGTGGCTGGCTGGCGGCACCGGCGTTCCGTGCGCCAGGGAGCGTGGCTTGAGTATCACCCCGCCACCCCCCTGGATCGCCGCACAGCGCCAGACGCTGTTGGCCCAGCGCGGTCATGCGTGGCTGTTGCATGGGCCCTCGGGCCTGGGCCAGTACCGGCTCGGACTGGAGCTGGTGCGGGCCTGGCTGTGCGACGTGCCGTCCGAGCACGGTGCCTGCGGGCAGTGCGCCAGTTGCCACGCTATCGACGTGCATGGGCATGCCGACCTGTGCGTGCTCATGCCCGAGATCGACATGCTGGCCCTGGGCTGGCCTCTGCCTGAAAAGGCCCAAACCGAAATCGACGACAAGGCACGCAAGCCCAGCCGCGAGATCCGCGTGGATGCCATGCGCGATGCCGTCGAGTTTGCCCAGCGTACGAGCGCGCGTGGCCGCGGCAAGGCCGTGCTGGTCTATCCGGCAGAGCAGATGAACACCATCACCGCCAATGCGCTACTCAAAACGCTGGAGGAGCCCGCAGGCGATGTGCGCTTTGTGCTGGCCAGCGAGGCTGCACACCTGTTGCTGCCCACCATCCGCAGCCGGTGTCTGGGGCACACGATGGTCTGGCCACAGCACGCCCAAATGCTGGAGTGGCTGGGCAGCCAGGGTGTGCCTGCCACGGCGGCTCAATCGTTCCTGCGGACCAGCGGAGCAAGGCCCGACGACGCACTGGCATTGGCAACATCGGGCGCCGGGCCCGACGCCTGGGCCCAGTTCCCCAAGGCCTTGCTGCGTGGCGCACCGGGCGTTCTGGCCGACGGCACTCCCGCCCAGGCCATCGAGGCACTGCAAAAGCTCTGCCATGACCTGTTGCTGCTGCGCGTCGGTGCAACGCCCCGCTACTTTGCGGCTGCCGATCTGCCCGCACCGCCTGCGCTGGGGGTGCTGACCCGCTGGTCGCAGGCACTCATGCAGTCGGCACGCACCGCCGAACATCCCTTCAATACCGGGCTGATGCTTGAAGCGCTTGTCGCACAGGCGCGAAACGCCCTACACTCTGCCCCATCCTCCCCGTCATCAAGAACATGAGCAGCCCCACCACCGCGCCCCGGCCCAGCGTCATGCAGCTGGCCATCAAGGAAAAAGGCGCACTGCATGCTGCCTATATTCCCTTTTTTGTTGAAGGGGGCATTTTTGTTCCCACTCCCCGCGAATACAAGCTGGGCGACGACGTCTATGTGCTCCTGACCTTGCCCGACGACATGCAGCGCTACCCGGTCGCCGGTCGCGTCGCCTGGGTCACGCCGGCCCGCGCAGGCGGCAATCGCACGCAGGGCGTGGGGATTCAGTTCCCCAAGGATGAGAAATCCCGCCAGCTCAAGGTCAAGATCGAGCAGATCCTGGGCGCGGCCCTGGGGTCGGACCGCCCTACCCAGACCATCTGAGAAGGAGTCAATCTGCGCTGCCGATCTGCCTGTGCGGATCGGCTTTTTTACTTTGTTTTGCATGTTTACCGACTCACACTGCCACCTCAGCTTTCCGGAATTGGCGGCACAGTTGCCTGCCATTCGTGAAGCCATGCGCGCCGCACAAGTTGCCCGCGCCCTGTGTATTTGCACCACGATGGAAGAATTTCCGCAAGTGCATGCCTTGGCCACGGCCTACGACAACTTCTGGTGCTCCGTGGGCGTGCACCCGGACAACGAAGGCGTGATCGAACCCTCGGTGCAGGATCTGCTGGAACGCGCTGCTCTGCCCCGCGTCGTGGCCATTGGCGAGACCGGGCTGGACTACTACGGCATGGAAGACCGCAAAGGGGGGCGCAGCATTGCCGACCTCGAGTGGCAGCGTGAGCGCTTTCGCACCCACATTCGCGCTGCGCGGGCCTGCAGCAAGCCTTTGGTCATTCACACACGCAGTGCCTCGGCCGATACGCTGGCCATTCTGCGTGAAGAGGGCGAATACGGTGGCAGCGCCTGTGCCGGTGGCGTGTTTCACTGCTTTACCGAATCGGCCGAAGTGGCGCGTGCGGCGCTGGACCTGGGGTTCTACATCTCGTTTTCTGGCATCGTCACTTTCAAAAGTGCGCAGGAGCTGCGCGATGTGGCCGCTTTTGTCCCGCTCGACCGACTGCTCATCGAAACCGACAGCCCCTACCTGGCGCCCGTGCCGTTCCGGGGTAAAACCAACAATCCATCGTATGTACCCTACGTGGCGCGGCAGATTGCATCGGTACGCAGCATGCACGTGGAAGACGTGGCGCGGGCCACCAGCCACAATTTCGAGACCCTGTTCGCGGGAGTCCTTTCATGACCATGCCACGCCGCAGTCTGTTCTGGCTTGCCATTGCGGGCTGTATGCCCGCATGGGCGGGTTCGTACGATGATTTCTTTGCCGCCATCCAGCGTGACGATGCGGCAGGCATCACCACGCTGCTTCGGCGCGGCTTCGACCCCAATACGCGTGACCCCAAAGGGCAGGTGGGCCTGACGCTGGCCCTGCAGGCGGGCGCACTCAAGGCCTTTGGCGCCCTGATGCAGGCCCGCAATCTGCAGGTGGAAGTGCGCAACGCACAGGACGAAAGCCCTTTGATGCTGGCCGCGCTGCGGGGCCATGTGGAGGCGGTGCGTGCGCTGATTGCACGCGATGCCGACGTCAACAAAACCGGCTGGGCCCCCTTGCACTACGCGGCCACAGGCACCCAGCCCCAGCAGCCCGAGATCATTGCCTTGCTGCTGGAAAACCATGCCTTCATTGATGCGGCCTCGCCCAACGGCACCACGCCGCTCATGATGGCGGTGCATTACGGCACGCGCGAATCGGCACAGTTGCTGCTCAAGGAGGGGGCCGACCCCACCCTGAAGAACCAGTTGGGACTGACAGCGGCTGATTTTGCACTGCGCGCAAACCGCAAGGACATGGCGGACCTGATTGCCGCAGCCATTCGCCAGCGCCAGCCCAACCGGGGAAAGTGGTAGTGCTCTGCACCCTGCGCCAGACCCGCGCGGGTCTGGTCGCTGGCGCACCCGTCAACTTGGTGCCGGGCGCGCCTGGAGCCTCGCATAGAGCCCGCCCAAGGCCACGAGTTCAGCATGGGTGCCTTGTTCAACAATGCGCCCGCGTTCCATCACCACCACCCGGTCGGCATGTTCGATGGTGGAAAGCCGATGCGCAATCACCAGCGTGGTGCGCCCCTGCATCAGGCGTTGCAGGGCCTCCTGCACCAGCCGCTCGGACTCCGTGTCCAGAGCTGAGGTGGCTTCGTCCAGGATGAGGATAGGGGCATTTTTGTACAGCGCGCGGGCGATGGCCAGCCGTTGGCGTTGGCCGCCGGAGAGCTGTGTGGCGTTGTGCCCCACCACGGTGTAAATGCCTTGCGGCAATGCGGCGACATGCTCGGCCAGGTTGGCAGCAGCCAGGCACTCCTGAACGCGCCGCTCGTCCACGGCCTGGCCCAAGGCCACGTTGGCGGCAATGCTGTCATTGAACATCACCACGTCCTGGCTCACCAGGGCAAACTGGGCGCGCAGGGCAGCCAGGTCCCAGTCCTGCAGCGCATGCCCGTCGAGCAGCACTTGCCCCGATCCGAAAGGGACAAAACGCGGCAGCAGGTTGACCAGTGTGGTCTTGCCCGCGCCGGAGGGCCCCACCAGCGCCACAATCTCGCCAGGTTGCACCTCCAGGCTCACGCGGTCCAGTGCTGGAGCCTGGTCGGCAGCAAAGGCCACGCTCACTTCCTGAAGCGCAAGGGCGCCGCGCACCTGAGCGGGGGCATGGCTTCCGCCTTGCTCGGCGGGGGTATCGCCCAGCAGGCCCAGGCCACGTTCCAGCGCCGCCACGCCACGGGTGATGGGGCTGGCCACGTCGGCCATGCGCCGGATGGGGGCAATCAGCATCAGCATGGCCGTGATGAACGCCACGAAGCCGCCCACCGTCACGTCTTGCGCCGTGCCGGCAGCCCGGCTCTGCCATAAAGCAACGCATATCACGGTAGACAACGCTGCTGCTGCCAGCAATTGGGTCAACGGCGTCATGGCCGAGGAGGCGATGGTGGACTTGATGGCCAGCCCGCGCAATCGGCGGCTCAGGGCATCGAACCGTCCTGCCTGGGCTGACTGTGCTGCGTGCAACCGCACCATGCGGTGTGCAAGCACGTTTTCCTCAACCACGTAGGCCAGCTCGTCGGTGGCCTGCTGACCGCTCTTGGTCAGATGGTAGAGCCGACGGGAAAGCGTCTTCATGATCCAGGCCACGCCGGGCACCACCACGGCAACGATCAGGGTGAGCTGCCAGTTGAGGTAGAGCAGGTAGCCCAGCAACGCCACCAGGGTGAATCCGTCGCGCGAAATCCCCAGCAAGGCCTGCACCAGCAAGGTCGCGCCGGTTTGCACCTCGTACACCACCGTGTTGGAGAGTGCACTGGCCGACTGGCGCGAAAAAAGCCCCATCTCGGCCGCCAGCAAGCGGTTGAACAGCGCGGTGCGCAGCGCCAGCATGCCCTCGTTCGCGATACGGGCCAGGGCGTATTGCGCAACGAACTGCGCCAGTCCGCGTACCAGAAAGACCCCCATGATGGCCAGGGGCACCATCCACAGCTGCAGGGTTCCTTCGGTAAACCCCCTGTCCAGCAAGGGTTGCAGCAAGGCGGGAATCAGCGGCTCGGTGATGGCCCCCAGCAGCGTGGCAACGATGGCGGCAGCCCACGCCAGGCGCTGACCGCCAAAGTAGGGGGAGAGCCGTGTCAACCGCTGCATCAGGCGCTCGGGCGGCGCTGAAGGGGGGGCACTGGTGGCGGAGTGGGAGCCGGAGTCTGGGGCGTGCATGAAGGCGCGATTCTACTTTTTGCGCCAGGACCCAACAGTTTGTGACATGGGGGCTTGGTCCAGTGTGTAACATTCAGCCCTGACAATCGGCTTTTGCCCGGTTGCACCTTGCTGCGAATGACCAACCACCGCTTTTTCCCTCTCCCTTCTTCTGCGGCAGTGCCGCACCCCTCTCGACGCCATCTGATGGCATCCCTGGCTGCGCTGGTCGCGGCACCCGCCATGGCGCAGTTTCGCGTCGAAGTGACGGGCGTGGGTACCACGCAGTTGCCCATTGCCGTGGTGCCTTTCAGGGATGAAACCCAGGCGCCCCAGAAAATTGCCTCCATCGTCCAGGCCGACCTGGAACGCAGCGGTCAGTTCCGTGGCGTGGATGCCGCCGGAGTCAAGCTCGACGAAACATCGCGCCCCGACGTGGCCCTGTGGCGCCAGAAAAGCGCCGATTCCCTGGTGTCCGGAAGCATCACCCGTCTTGCCGATGGCCGGTTTGACATCCGGTTTCGCTTGTGGGACGTGGTGCGTGGGCAGGACCTGGGAGGACAGAGCTATGTGGTGGTGCAAGGCGATCTGCGCCTTGTGGCGCACCGCATTGCCGACTTCATTTACGAAAAACTCACAGGCGAGCGTGGGGTGTTTTCCACCCGCATCGCCTACGTCACCAAGGCCGGCAGTCGCTACAGCCTGTGGGTGGCGGACTCCGACGGCGAGAATGCCCAGGCCGCATTGTCGAGCCCCGAATCCATCATTTCCCCAGCGTGGTCGCCTTCTGGCGGTCAACTGGCCTATGTGTCTTTCGAGTCGCGCAAACCCGTGGTCTACGTCCACGACGTCGCTACGGGCCGCCGTCGCCTCGTAGCCAATTTCAAGGGTTCCAACAGTGCGCCCGCCTGGTCGCCTGATGGCCGCACGCTGGCCATCACCCTCAGCCGAGACGGCAACTCGCAGCTCTATACCATCGATGCCAACGGTGGCGAGCCGCGCCGCCTCACGCAGAGCAGCGGCATTGATACCGAGCCCGCGTACGCGCCCGATGGACGTCACATCTATTTCGTCAGCGACCGCGGGGGTGCACCGCAGATCTACAAGGTGGCCAGTTCGGGCGGGAGTCCCGAGCGGGTGACCTTTGGCGGCAGCTACAACATCTCGCCTGCCGTCAGCCCCGATGGACGCTGGCTGGCCTATGTGTCACGCGTAGGCGGAGCATTCAAGCTGCATGTCATGGATCTGGCCAACGGCACGGCCACGGCTGTCACCGACAGCACTGCCGACGAGCGCCCCAGCTTTGCGCCCAACAGCCGCCTGATCGTTTATGCCACCCTGCACCAGGGCCGTGAAGCGCTGATGACCACCACGCTCGACGGCAAGATCAAGGCCCGCCTGGCAGGGCAGGGCGGAGACATTCGCGAGCCCGACTGGGGCCCGTTCCAGCCTCAGTAACCCCTTTTTGTTTTTCCAATCTCAGTCATTCAGGAGTCTTCATGTTCAAACGCCTTTCATTCGCCGTCGCCGTTGCAGCTCTCGTGGCCGGTTGCAGTTCGGGGGTCGACCTCGACAATGTGCCGGTTGAAGACAAGAACAGCACGCCTCTGTCCACCCAGGGAGCCAATGCCGGCAGCGGCGGACAAAGCGGCGTGCGCGGTGTGGACCTCTCCCAGTCGGCAGCCGACAAAGCCGGCCCGGTGGGTGTAAGCCGCCTTGTTTACTTTGACTACGACAGCTATGTCATCAAGGCAGAATTCCAGTCGGTGATCGAGGCGCATGCCCGTTTCATCAAAGCCGGGGCCTCCCGCAAGGTCGTGATCGAAGGCCACACCGATGAGCGTGGTGGCCGCGAATACAACCTCGCGTTGGGCCAGCGCCGTGCCGAGGCTGTGCGCCGTGCCCTTGGTCTGCTGGGCGTGCCGGACAGCCAGATTGAAGCAGTCAGCTTTGGCAAGGAAAAACTGGCAGCCCAGGGACACAGTGAAGACGTGCACGCCCAGAATCGCCGGGCTGAACTGTCTTACCGCTGATGCGACTGGTGCACGCCATGAAACCGCTGCGCATCCCCCCCCCGCTGCTGGCCTTGGCGCTGGCCTGTGCGTACCTGCCGCTGGGACACGCAGCCCTTTTTGAAGATGACGAGGCCCGCCGCGCCATCATCGAGATGCGCCAGCGGGTCGACGGGCTCGCGCAGGCCGGGCAGCGATCGGCCGAAGACAGCGCCCAGCTGCGTCGCAGCCTGCTCGATCTCCAATCCCAGATCGAAAGTCTGCGCGCAGAGGTCGCCACCCTGCGGGGGCAGAACGAACAGCTGGTGCGCGAAGCCACCGAGTTGCAGCGCCGTCACAAGGACATGGCGCAAGGCGTGGACGAGCGCCTGCGCCAGTTCGAGCCCGTGAAGGTGGGCGTCGACGGGCTGGAATTCCAGGCCGACCCCGCTGAAAAGCGGGACTTCGAAGCCGCACTTGCCAAGTTCCGCGAAGGCCGGTTTTCCGATGCGCAAAACCTGTTTGGTGCATTCATCAAACAATATGTCGGCAGTGGCTACCTGCCTTCGGCACGTTTCTGGCTGGGCAATGCCCAGTACGCAACGCGTGACTACAAAGAGGCGATTCAGAACTTCCGGACGCTTCTTGCGGCATCGCCATCGCATGCGCGCGCACCTGAAGCTGCGCTCTCCATTGCCAACTGCCAGATTGAGCTCAAGGAAACCCGCGGTGCGCGCAAAACCCTTGAGGACCTGCTGAAGGCCTATCCCCAGTCGGAGGCTGCTGCAGCAGCCAAGGAACGGCTGTCCCGGCTGAAGTAGGCTCGAATCCGGCAAGCAAACCGCTTGTCACTGGCTCGAACCCTTCTTGAAAACCCGCTTTGATGCAGATGCAAGACACAGACCCGCTTGAGCGGCGATTTGGCGGGCTTGAACGGCTCTACGGAAAAACAGGTGCTGCCCGCATCCGCGCGGCCCATGTGGCTGTGGTCGGCATCGGGGGCGTGGGCTCCTGGGCTGTGGAGGCACTTGCACGCAGCGGCGTGGGCTGCCTGACGCTCATCGACCTTGACCACATTGCTGAATCGAACATCAACCGGCAGATTCATGCGCTCGACGTGACGCTGGGGCAAGCCAAGGTCGAGGCAATGCGCGAGCGTATCGCGCACATCCATCCTTCCTGCCAGGTGACCTGCATCGAAGACTTTGTGGAACCCGCCAACTGGCCTGGCATCTTGCCCGCACACGTGGACGCCGTAATTGACGCCTGCGACCAGATGCCCGCAAAAACCGCTATGGCGGCCTGGGCGCGCACGCAACAATCGCTGTTTATCTCCGTAGGCGCGGCAGGCGGAAAACGCCATGCACACAAGGTGGATGTGGACGACCTGGCTGCAACCACCCACGACCCTCTGCTGGCACAGTTGCGTTATCAGCTGCGAAAGAACCACGCTGCGCCCAGAGAGGGCAAGAAAATCGGTGTTCCATGCGTTTTCAGCCGCGAAGCGGTTGCACCACCCGACCCCTCCTGCTCCACCGAAGGCGACGGCACGCTCAACTGCCACGGTTACGGCTCGGTGGTAGCCGTCACGGCCGCGTTTGGGTTGTGCGCAGCAGGCTGGGTGCTTGATGCACTGGCGATCCAGTCGGCCCCACGCTGATTCAACACGCCAGCCTTTGCGAGGCCCGATTCCACGCTATAATCCAAGGCTTTCCGACAGGCATCATTGCTTTTCAGGAATATGTTGGGACGTTAGCTCAGTTGGTAGAGCAGCGGACTTTTAATCCGTTGGTCACAAGTTCGAATCTTGTACGTCCTACCACCAACACCGCTTAACCGCTGAAAAGCCTGCTATATAAAAAGTAGCAGGCTTTTTCCATTTCTGAGTCGGTGACAGTCTGGTAACAGTTTCGAATCTGATGAACTCCACGCACACCAGCAACGCAATGCGGCGCTCAAATGGCTGGTGCACGGGACTTCTTCGCTACTTCAGGTAGCGTTGCCTTGATCGTGCCAAGGCCGTACATCCTCTTTCAAGCATTCTGGGGTGCTGTCGAGGCGTTCATCTTGCTGGCACGTTCCTGTGGCAAAGTGCGAGTCCTTTTGCCACGTGCTTTTGATCCATGGCCGTCCCCAGCCCTGTCGATAAACCGGTCAGCTCCAGCTGGCTTGAACTCCTGCTCGTCTTCTTTCGCCTGGGCCTGACCTCGTTCGGTGGGCCGGTGGCGCATCTGGGGTATTTTCGTGCGGAGTTTGTGCAGCGGCGCCAGTGGCTCAGCGAACGCAGCTATGCCGATCTTGTAGCGCTGTGCCAGTTTCTCCCTGGGCCCGCCAGCAGCCAAGTGGGGCTGGCTCTGGGCCTTCTGCGCGGGGGGTGGGGGGGGGCGCTTGCGGCGTGGCTGGGCTTTACGCTGCCTTCGGCGCTGGTGCTGGCGTTGTTGGGGCTGGGGTTCTCTTCAGCGAGGGGAGCGTGGCTTGGAGCGGGGCTGGTGCACGGGCTCAAAGTGGTGGCCGTGGCCGTGGTGGCACAGGCGGTGTGGGGCATGGCGCGCAGCCTGTGCGCCACGCCGGGGCGTGCGGTGTTGATGCTTGTGGCCTGCGCGGTCACGCTGTGGCAGCCCGGTGTGGCCGGGCAACTGGCGGTGATGGGCTGCGCGGGGCTGGTGGGCTGGCGCGCGTGGGGGTGGGCCAACCAGGTCGCAGCCGCCGAACCAGGCGACGACTGGGCCTTGCCCCGGGGGCTGACTGCACGCAGCGGTTCCACGCTGCTGGGGCTGTGCGCGGTCTTGTTGGCCTTGCTGCCGCTGGTGTTGCTGTGGTGGCCGGGCAGGGCATTGGCGGCGTTCGACGCCTTTTACCGCGCCGGGGCGCTGGTGTTCGGTGGCGGCCATGTGGTGCTGCCGTTGCTGCAGTCGGCGGTAGTGGTGCCGGGCTGGGTGTCTGCCGACACTTTTCTGGCCGGGTATGGTGCGGCGCAGGCGGTGCCCGGGCCGCTGTTCACCTTTGCCGCGTTTCTTGGCGCAGCCATGGCGCCGGACTGGGCAGGCGCCGGGCTGGCGCTGGTGTGCCTGCTGGGTATTTTTTTGCCCGCCTTTCTGTTGGTGGCCGGGGCGCTGCCGCTCTGGGTGCGCCTGCGCCAGCGGCCTTGGGCGCGCGGCGCTCTGGCGGGGGTGAATGCTGCGGTGGTGGGCCTGTTGCTGGCGGCGCTGATTGACCCGGTTGGCCGCAGCGCCCTCCATGGGGTCGCCGATGTGGCCGTGGCTGTGGCGGCATTTGCCGCGCTGGTCTGGGGGCGCATGCCACCCTGGGCGGTGGTGCTGGCCTGCGGGGCAGGGGGTGCCTTGCTGCCGGAGAAGTTATTGTTTTAAAAGCAAAATACCACGCTAGCGCTCATAAACAAAGCGCAAGCAGCTATTACTATGATAGCATTATGAATTGACCCGCCCGCACCTTCTGCGGCTATTTCTGCCCGATCTTGAATTCCCCCGTTCTTTCTTCGTTCGTGCCTGTGGTGCTGTTCATCGCACTGGGCTACCTCTCGGGCCGTCGGGGCTGGATTCGTGCCGCCTCGGTCAAGGACCTGTCCAACCTCGTTTTCATGGTGCTGGCACCCGCGCTGCTGTTTCGCACCATGGCGGGTGTGCGTGTGCAGGAGCTGGATTTTGGCCCGATTGCGGTGTACTTTGGCGGCGTGGCGCTGGTGTTTGGTGCCACGCTGGCCTGGGCGGGGTTTTCCACCCTGGGCGCGGTGCGCGCGCTGGGCCACACCTTCAGCAACAACGTGATGGTGGGCGTGCCGCTGGTGGGGTTGGTGTTTGGCCAGGCAGGGCTGGTCACGCTGTTCACACTGATTTCGGTGCACGCGCTCATCCTGCTTACCGTGGCCACGGTGGTGCTGGAGCTGGCCCTGGCGCGCAACCAGCCCGGCGGCACCGATGGCCAGGCCCATGTGCCACCGGCCCTGTGGCGCATGGTGCTGCAGGCTTTGTGGAGCGGCCTGATGCACCCGGTGCCGCTGCCCATTATTGCGGGCCTGCTGTATGCGCAAACCGGCTGGACCATTCCGCCCCTCATCGACAAACCCCTGCAACTGCTGGGCCAGGCCCTGGGGCCGCTGGCGCTGCTGCTGGTGGGGGTGACCTTGGCGTTCTCCACGGTGGGGCCGCATTTCCGCGCGGCACTGCGCATTGCCTTGGTCAAAAACGCCGCGCTGCCTCTGGCCGTAGGGTCCTTGGGCTGGGCGCTGGGGCTATCGGGCCTGTCCCTGGCGGTGATGGTCACGGCGGCTGCGCTGCCGGTGGGCGCCAATGTGTTCCTTTTTGCCCAGCGCTACGAGGTGGCCCAGGACGAGATGACCGCCGGGGTTACCGTATCCACCGCGCTGGGCATGGCCACCGTGCCGGTGGTGTTGTGGGTGGTGACGCGCTGGGTGGTGTAGGCGGACGGGTGCGGCGCTTCAGGCGGCTTCGTGCACCCGAATTTCGATGTGCAGGCCTGCGGCCGTTGCCATGTTGACCAGCGCATCGAGGGCGAACAGATTGATCTTGCCGCGCATCAGGTCAGACACGCGCGGCTGGGTCACGCCCAACAGTTTGGCGGCCTGGGCCTGGCTCATTTCGGTGCGGGTGAGGTGGTTCTTCAGCGCCGTCATCAGAACGGAACGCAGCTTCATGTTTTCTGCTTCTTCCGGGGTGTCTTCAATGGCATCCCAGACGCTGGTAAATCGCTGGTTGTTCATGGGTTCAATTCCTTCAACAAGTCGCGGTAACGCTTGGTGGCCAGTTCCAGATCCGTCTTGCTGGTTTTCTCGGTTTTCTTTTGAAAACAGTGCAGCACATAGACAGCATTGGCAAACTTGGCCACGTAAACAATGCGGAATGCTCCTGTCGCGCGCGTAGCCGTCTTTCCCTGACGGCCTGGGCCCACGATGTTCCTGGGCTTCCAGTCGTCCGGCTCATGGCCGTTTTGCACCTGATCGATCTGATGGCCCGCCTCGCGCCGGGCAGCGAGCGGGAAGGCGTGCAGGTCATCCAGGGCGCTGCCCCTGAACTCGACGGGTTAAAGATGGATCACTGGGAGAAATATACAAACATTTGTATATATCGACAAGAAGGTTCAGAGTTCGCCAGACTGCCTTTCTACATTGCGTAACCGCAGTCTCAGGGCGCCAGCCGCTCGCGCACCCAGGCGCTGCCTTCCTGGCGGTAGCGCAGCCGGTCGTGCAGGCGGCTTTTGCGGCCTTGCCAGAATTCCCATTGGTCGGGCTTGAGGCGGTAGCCGCCCCAGTGCGATGGGCGCGGCGGATTGAGCATGAACTGGGCTCCGTACTTGGCGGCGTTGGCCACCAGCACACCGCGGCCCGAGATGACCTGGCTCTGCGGGCTCGCCCAGGCGCCGATGCGCGAGTCGAGCGGGCGGCTGTGGAAGTATTCGTCGCTCTCGGCCTCGCTGACCTTTTCCACCATGCCTTCGATGCGCACCACGCGCTCCAGCTCCACCCAGTGGAACTGCAGCGCCGCCCAGGGGTTGCCCGCCAGTTGGCGGCCCTTGCGGCTCTCGTAGTTGGTGTACCAGACGATGCCGTTGACGTCGTAGCCCTTGATGAGCACCACGCGCGTGCTGGGGCGCAGGTCGCTGCCCACGGTGGCCACGGTCATGGCGTTGGGCTCGGGCAATTCAGCGCGGATGGCTTCCTGGAGCCATTGGTCAAACTGCTGCAGCGGGTCAGCGTGCGAGGCGTCTTCGTTGAGTTCGGCGCGCTCGTAGCTCTTGCGCAGGCTGGCGATGGAGGCGGAGTTGCTGTTCATGCGCTGATTGTGCCATGTGCCCGGGGGGTGTTGGGGGCCGGGGCGTGTTGCAACAACCGCTGCAGCGCCCGGTCGTGAATGCCTACAGCACGCAGGCCCTGGTAGGTTTCAAGCGCGTAGTCGTGCGTGCTGCCGTAGCGCCCCTGTGCCTGCACAAAGATGCGGCGGTACTCGGCTTCGGGCAGGGTACCGGTGTAGTGCGGACTGCGGCGCGACAAGGTGAAAGCCAGTGCCCGCACGGCGCCTTGCGGCGAGTGGCAGACAAGCCAGCGCGGGTCGTACACCGGCAAAGGCATTTCACGCTGCCACAGGGTTTCCATGACTTGCACGGCCTGGCGCCGCTCCACCCGGAACACCATGCCCTGGCAACTGCCGCCCGAAAGAATGCCGAACACCAGCCCGGGGCACTGCGGCGTTCCCCGGTTGACGTGGCTCCACATCTTGAGCGCACGGTGCCAGCCGTGCACGCGGGCCGGGCGGCGTTCAGCATGCTCAAAGTCGGGGCGCCAGATGAGCGATGCATAGCCAAAAACCCACAGGTCATCGCGGCCACCCCACTGCTGCAGCGCAACGTGGAGCATGTGCAGGGAATCGCGGGGGAGGGCGGGTAAAACGGGCATGGCAGACTCTACAATGAGGGGTTTTCCCTGATTTTTACCATCCATTCTCACGGAGTTTCCACTATGTCGTTCAGCAGTTCCGACGAAGACAGCCAAGAGCGTTTTGCACTCGGTTTTTTGTTTGCCTTGATTGCTCTGGTTGTCTCCACCGTAGTGGGCACTGTGGTGTACCAGCGTGGCCTTGCAGCCGCCAAGGCACCGGCCCCTGCCGTTGCAGCCGCCGCCCCTGCGGTTGCGGCTGAAGACGCTGCCAGCGTGCGCGTGGAAAACGGCGTGGTCAAGTTCTACTTCGCCACCGGCAAGGCCGACCTGGCTGCGGGCGCCAACGAAGCGCTTGCCGACATCGTCAAGGGCGTGGCCGCAGGCCAGAAGGCCGTGGTCTCGGGCTTCCACGACGCCACGGGCGACGCGGCGCAGAACGCCGAACTGGCCAAGAACCGCGCCTTGGCCGTGCGCAGCGCCCTGCAGGCCTTGGGCGTGGCCGAAGGCAGCATCGAACTCAAGAAGCCCGAAGCCACCCAAGGCAGCGGCAGCAACGCCGAAGCCCGCCGCGTCGAGGTGGTGCTCGCAGGGGCCTGAGCGCCAAGGCGTTCAAAGCGTCAGACGGGCGGTACATCCACCGCCCCCAGCGCATTTCGTTATACACAAGTCCCCTGCGCATGAATCTCGCGTGAGAACCTGATGCCAGCGGCGAAATCAAGAACTCGCTGCATGCCCAGCCAGATGGTCTTGACTCCCGGCTCGCCATCGCCCG